>JACCDI011603683.1_pt1 | contig 39169 bp, 36 predicted proteins | sample 7442791 | NCBI WGS metagenome assembly JACCDI01 (sample SAMN15323434, study PRJNA562643) | freshwater metagenome | isolation source: river surface water | place: USA:Blue River Watershed | collected 2017-08-15 | reverse complement strand
TTGGGTGACAATGCAATACCTCAAAATTTGATTGGGGACCAAGGTATTCTCGCATGGTGCTTGCCCATAAGTGGTCAAACTGGTAGAGTTTGGCTTTGTCTTTTGGGTTTTCCAAGAAAAAGTTTTTCGCCAAAGAAAGTGAAACATGGCAAACATTAAGTCGAACATCAAGCGCATCGGCACCAACCGCAAGGCTGAGGAGCGCAACAAGGCAGTTCGCTCCGAGCTGAAGACTGCTATTCGTGCTGCCCGCGAGGCTGTTGAGTCTGGCGACAAGGCGCTTGCTGAGACCGCACTTCGCAACGCAACCAAGAAGCTTGACAAGGCTGTGTCCAAGGGCGTAATCCACAAGAACCAGGCTGCAAACCGCAAGAGCGCAATTGCATCCAAGGTCGCCGCAAAGTAAGAAACTAGGTTTCGAAAAGGGTCGGGAAACCGGCCCTTTTTATTTTGACTGAGACATCGCGAGAATCAGCTTCTCAACGGAGTAATCCGGCTCTCTGGATGCTCCCTTAACATCAGCATCGGTCTGAGCGGCAAGGTCAACCAGGTCAATCAAGCCCTGTTCGCTAAAGTTCGAAAGCTCTTTTCTCGCTTTATCAAGTTGCCAGGGAGCAAGCCCGATAGCCGCAGACTGGCTTCTAGGGTCATTGAACAGTTTTGCCAAAGTGCGAATCCTGGCGACCATCGCTGCCACCAGCGCGACGTTGTCTACCCCCGTGGCAGAGCCGTGTCGATAAAGGCGAATCGCCTCTGCTGCATTGCCGGCGAGTGCGGCGTCCGTGATCTTGAAAGCGTTGGTCTCCACTCTTCCTTGGAAGGTTCGATTTACAACATCTAAGTCGATGGAGTTCAGCCCCGAAGCTGCCAGCTGAGAGCATGCGCCTGCAAGCTCGCCAAGGTCCGAGCTAAATGCCTGAAGCAGCGATCTTGCGGCATCCGAGCTGATTTTCACTCCGTGGGCCGCTAGCTCTTGGGTAATGAAAGTGAGTTTGTCACTGTCTCGCTTGATTTCCTCACAGACAACGTTTAATGCCTTTGAGGCTAAACCGGTCTTGATTTTTCCAGCATGACCTACCAAGTTGGGCAATCTGACCACAACAAAGCAGTTCTCGACAGCATCTTCCAAGTATTGGGAAAGATCTGACATGAGGGATTCGTGGGAACCAGTTATCAGTACCAAGCGTGGTTCGTTAAACAGTGATGGGGCTGCCAGGTTGAGAAGGTCGCCACTTGAGTACTGCCCCTCATCGATTTCATGAATTTCCAAATCCACAAACGCTTGAGCAAGTGAGGTGCGGATTTTCCTTACAGCCCTTGAAGCCAGGTAAGCCTCGGCTCCTGAAACAATCACGAGCGGGGCGGGCTCAGCCTGGTTCCAGGTAACCGTCTTGCCACTCATGTCGCTAGCTTACCCGCGGTGAATACCTCAAGCTCCTCTCCAAAATGAACCCCGATCGCCCCACCGAGATCGGTCCGAACATTCACCGCCCCGAGTCGCCCAGTCATGGCGAGGGTCTTGTTTGTAGGATGCCCATACGCGTTCCCTTGACCGACAGAGTAGATAGCAATATCAGGCGAAAAAGCGGCATAAAGGCTCGCATTCTGATCCGCTGACCCATGATGAGCGACTTTGACAATCCGCGTTAGTTCGGGATTAGTCAAAGCTTGAACTGCACTCACTAAATGACCCTGTGCTGCCTCACCCGTATCTGCAAGATTGAGGAACTGGAATCTGGGGCAGTCGAAAAATGTCGCGATTGACGCGTCATTTGAAGATTCGGCGGTCAATGGATTTCTCGGACCAACCACCTCTAGCTTGCACTCCCCAAAGTCTGCTGACTGGCCAGTGACCGCCTGAACAGGAGCCACACCCTTGCTGGCTAGAAAGTCTCTAACCACCCCAACCACCGGCCTGTCATCCTCAAATCCAGAAACAAGCACCTGAGCTATGGAAACTTGCTCCAAGCCCGAAATCCCGCCAACGTGATCCAGGTCGTAGTGGGTCAGAATCAAAAGCTCAAGCTCGAAAACCCCGGCCTGCGTCAGACACTCCCCAATTAGTTTTGGGTCTTTGCCAACATCAATGAGCGCAACAAAATCCAACGACTTGATCAACACTGCGTCCCCTTGACCCACATCACAGCTAATCAGATCCCAATTTGCTAGAACGCGCTGATGTCTGACGACATCTGCTGAGCTTAGAAAGAGAATCAAGACCAAAACGATGCCCAACGAGGCGTGTGCAAATCGCGTGATCTTGCCTTGGGTAGAGACTGCTATCGCGAGTAAGACAACGAGAACCCAGAGCAGCGCTTGGCCAACAAGCCCACCGACTAGATGGAGTCTGGTTTGAGGGAAGGATGAAAAGAACTTGGCCACTTCCAGAATCCAATTCGTGCCAAAGGAGGCGACGAAAGCTGCAAGGTTTGAAAGTGGCTCGCTAAAGGGCACAAACAGAACACTCAGAATTCCCAGCACCGTAACCGGAGCAACCACGGGCTCAACAACAAGATTCGCGACAATTCCGAATACAGGAAATCCAGACTGAATAAGCACCATAACTGGCAAGGTAAAGACCTGTGCCGCGACGCCCGCGCCAAGGCCAAGGGCAAGCGGCGTCGGTAGAAAGCTAAGTCGCTGTGCGATGGGGTTTGCTCCGATTAGAAGTCCGGTGGTTGCAACCACGCTCAATGCAAAGCCCAAATCCGTCGCCAAGTTTTGATCTATCAGCAGAAGGCACACCACGGCCAGAGCTAGAGCGTGAAGCGGATTTGAGCCCCTGCCCAAGGCCATGGCAATCAGAACGGCAAACGCCATTGCACCTGCTCTAATCACAGATGCTTCTGGTCCAACGAGCAGGATGTAGCCAACTAAAGCTGCGCCGGAAAACAGGAAACGCAGGTTTCTAGAAAGTCCCAAATGGCCCAGCAGGAACCAAACTGCTCCCATCACGATGGCCAGATTCGCACCGCTTACCGCAACAAGATGTGTCAATGAAACATCGCGCATGGCGTCCTGGGCAGGCTCGGAAAGCAAGTCCCGCTCTCCGATGGCGAGGCCAGCAACCAAGGCCTCAGGGTCGCTGATCTGACCGAGTGAACTGAGAAATGCTGACCTAAGATCCGTTAGCGCTTGGGAACTAGGGAAAGCGGACGCAATTGTGGATTCTGCTGCCGGCATGAATACCAAAATGCCCAGCCACAGAGCGATTGCGGCAGCGATCACAGAGTAACTAAGTCTTTGATCTTCGCGAACATCTTCTCCCCTATGCCGCTGACTTCACGAAGCTGTCTCACATCAGAAAATGCACCAATAGCTGTCCTGTGCTCGATGATTCGCGCTGCCAGTGCAGGTCCAACCCCTGGCAAGGTGTCGAGATCCTCAACAGTCGCGCGATTTAGCGAAACAAGCGAAGAGCCGCCAGCTTGCTTGAATTGAGATTTGGAGGCAATGATCACCTGCTCACCATCGGAGAGATTCCTGGCGAGATTAACTGAGGATTGCTCAGCGTCTGGAGTGAATCCCCCGGCAATCGCAATCGCGTCCGATACCCGATCCCCGAGTTCAAGCTCGTACAGCCCGGGCTCTGATACCTCACCCACCACGTGGACGAAGAGACTGCCAGAGAACTCGACCTCGTTTGCCGGCTTTGTTTCAGCGACCTGCACTTTCCCAGAATCTTGATTCATCAGCAGGTACAGCACAACCAAACTCGCTAAAAGAGCAAAGAAAAGCTTCTTGCGACTCCCAGCATCGAGTTGCTGAAACCAAACCCTTATTGCATCCATGGGGCCATTGAGCCATGGAAATTACTTCACTGGTTCTGGCCCCTAGAGATCTGTAGAGAAGTTGCTACTTGGTGGCTATGTTGACAAGCTTTGGAGCTCGGACAATCACATTTGCCAATTCGCGCTCTCCGATCGCCCGCCTAACGGTTTCGGAACTTAGCGCGAGTTCACGTAGCTCAGCCTCCGTGATGTCCACACTCACTTCAAACTTGTCGCGCAGCTTGCCATCCACCTGAGCGATTGCCGTGACGGTGTTCTGAACAAGTAGCGATTCATCAACTTCCCTAAAGCAAGCCAGAGCCACCGAAGGCTCGTGGCCCAGAAGACGCCACATGTCCTCTGCGGTGTAGGGGGCGAAAAGACTCAGTGCCTTGGCCAGCTCCTCTGCTCCCTCGCGGACCGCAGCATCGGCAGGACCAACTCCAGAGTCAATTGCCTTGCGTAATGTGTTGGTCAGCTCCATCACCTTTGCAACACCGACGTTGAACTTGAATGACTCGATTGACTCGGTGAAGTCGCGCAGAAAAGCGTGCGTGGCGGCTCGGACAGTTCTATCACCTGACGCGACATCAACGTTTAGATCGGAGCTAACGTCCTGGGCAATGCGCCAGGCACGAGCTAGAAACTTCGAACTAGCGCCAGGTGAAACATCTGCCCAATCGATGTCGTCCTCGGGTGGGCCGGCAAAGGCCATGGTTAGACGAATGGCGTCAACACCATGCTCGTCAAGCTGCTCGGAGAGTCGAACCAGATTGCCGCGGGACTTGCTCATCGCGGAGCCGTTCATCAACACCATGCCCTGGTTGAGCAACTTTGTGAACGGCTCATCGAAATCAACCAGCCCCATGTCGTGCAGCACCTTGGTGAAAAATCTTGCATAGAGAAGGTGCAGGATGGCGTGGGTAACGCCGCCGACATACTGATCAACCGGAGCCCACTTCTTGGCCTCTTCAACATCGAACGCGAATTCGGTGGAGTTCGGGTTCAGGTAACGAAGGAAGTACCAACTGGAATCAACAAAGGTGTCCATGGTGTCGCTGTCGCGCTTGGCAGGCTTCCCGCAATTTGGACAGGGAGCATTCACCCAATCCGTAGCGGCACCGAGTGGGGATGTGCCCTTGGGTGATAAGTCCAAGCCATCAGAACTTGGCAATTCAACGGGCAGCTGATCCTGCGGAACTGGGACCTCACCACAGCTGTCGCAGTGAATGATTGGGATCGGGGTACCCCAGTACCGTTGCCTTGAAATCAACCAGTCACGAAGTCTGAAATTCTTCGCCGCTTCACCGGTCCCCCGCTGCTGCAAGATTTCAATTGCCTTCTGAATCGCGGCTGCCTTAGTGAGTCCATTGAGATCACCGGAGTTCACCAGAACTCCATCGCCCGGTGTGGCAATGCGTGAAACCTCTGGATTCTCGTCCTCGGTTTGGACCACCATTCGAACTTCGATGCCCATCGCATTGGCAAAAGCCATGTCGCGCTCGTCATGTGCCGGAACACCCATGATCGCACCGGTGCCATAGTCAGCCAGAACGTAGTCGGAGACATAGATTGGGATCTGTTCGCCGCTGAGAGGGTTGATTACAAATCGCTCCAACTTGACCCCGGTCTTGGGTCTGTCAGTAGCCAGTCGCTCGATGTCATTTGACTGCTTTACCTTCTCAAGGTAGCTCACAAACTCCATTCGGACGTGAGCCGGTGAATCAACGACCAGCTCACTTGCCAAGTCCGAGTCAGCTGCCACGACCATGAATGTGGCACCAAATAGGGTGTCGGGGCGAGTGGTAAAGACCTCAATTTCACGTGCAGAATCCGCGATCTTGAAGCGAACGTTGGCACCGGTAGATCTATTGATCCAGTTCCGCTGCATGGTCAAAACTTTGCTTGGCCAATTGCCTTCTAGCTTTTCTAGGTCATCGAGCAAACGATCGGCGTACTCAGTGACCTTGAAGTACCACTGCGTAAGTGCCTTCTTGGTTACCTGCGAATCGCAGCGCTCACATAGCCCCTGCACCACCTGTTCATTCGCAAGCACGGTTTGGCAAGAGGGGCACCAGTTGACGTTCGAATTCTTTCGATAGGCAAGCCCGCGCTTATAGAACTCCAGGAAGAGCCACTGGTTCCAGCGGTAGTAAATCGGGTCGCAGGTTTGCAACACCCTGGTCCAGTCAAAGCTGCAGGCGTAGCGACGCATCGATGCTTTTTGCTGAGCGATGTTCTCGTAGGTCCAACCTCTAGGATCGAGCCCGCGTTTGATGGCAGCGTTTTCAGCTGGCAGACCGAATGCATCCCAACCAATTGGGTGCAGCACGTTGTAGCCCTTTTGAATCCAATAGCGAGAAATTACATCGCCCAGAGCGTATGCCTCAGCGTGACCCATGTGCAGGTCCCCGGAAGGATAGGGAAACATGTCCAGCACATACTTGCGAGGTCTTGGGTCGTTCGCCTTTGATGAGTCAAAAGGCTGCAGCTTGTCCCAAACCGGTAGCCAACGCTCCTGTATGGACGAGAAACTGTACTCTTCGTGCAAGCTAAACACCTCTATGTCTGAACCCGTAAAGGTTACCAATCCACAGATGCCGACAGGGCAGAAACCAGAGCATTCGCCTTCAGTTGGATTTCACGATGCTCCTCACGCGGCACCGAGTCTGAGGTGATTCCTCCACCGATGCCGATGGTCACCTCACCACGGTGAAAGATTGCGGTGCGAATCACCATCCCCAGGTCCATACTGCCGTCTTTACCGATCCAGCCGATTCCGCCGGAGTAGTCCCCTCGAGGACACGATTCGAGGTCACTGATGATCTCCATCGCACGAATCTTGGGGGCTCCGGTCATTGACCCGCCCGGGAATAGGGCCCGAAGGGCATCAAAACCTGTCATGCCCTCACGCAATGAGCCACTAACGTCTGACACCAGCTGATGCACAGTTGAGTAGGACCGAATCGCCAAAAGCGATTCGACAGTTACCGAGCTTGGCTCACAAACCGATGCCAGGTCATTCCGAATCAGATCAACAATCATCAGGTTCTCGGCTCGCTCTTTCGGATCAGCAGCAAGCTCCGAAATCAAACTCAGATCCTCTTCTTGATTTGACCCTCGACGCCTAGTGCCTTTGATCGGTGAGCTAAGCACTCTCGTGCCATGGACTTCGATTAGTCGTTCGGGAGAAATCGAGACATAGGACACATCGCCAACCCTTATGAAGGCAGCGTAAGGCGCACTGTGATCCTTTCTCAAGCGCAGAAAGTAGCTCAGCGGATCTCCGCTGAAGATGCCCCTGAGTCTTGTGGTCAAGCAAAGTTGATAAACATCGCCGCGGGCAATGTGCTGCTGAGCGGTCGCAATTTTGGAGAGGTACTGCGCTTCGCGATCATCGGGCGTTAGAAGGGGCGAGGTCGCAGCGGGGTGCTCCAGCTCATAGCTCCCTGCGTTGCCCCCCACTAGAGCGAGTCTTAGCAACGCAGCATGAAACCAGGCGTCAAATTCAGTTTTTGAGCAATCACCAACAAAGTGCAACATCGATGTCGCGTGCTCATAAACAATGGCGCGATCAACTCTGAGAAAATGACCCCTGAGTTCCTGCTCCAAGTAGCTCAGCACGCCAACTAGATATGGTCTGAAGTGAAGCGCCGCTTCTCCGTCGTAATCGGTTGCGGGATCAATTTGATTAGTTTCAACGCCGGCACCAATAACCGAAAAGCCACTGGTTGGATGATGGGATCGATCCAGCCAAAACACGTTCGGAGAGCTGCCAAAAAAAGATACAAAGATATCCGGAAGTGAGCTCCAGCCACGCAGCGAACTTACTAACAGTGGCATTTTCACCCCTTCCAGTTCCGTAGTCTAGATGTGATGAGCGTTAACGGAGATTTCTACCGATTCGATTCCGATCGATTCGTAAAGGTGGATGTTGCCATTGCCGAACAGCTAACGGTTGCGGATAGTTTTCTGGTTGAAAACGGGGCAGCCAGGGCGATAGAACGTCACTTTCAGAGGTTTGAAGCCGGTGTCGGCAATCCCACTCTTATTGATTTTTCTGTCTTCAAAAGAGAAGCTCTAGCTCTGATACCAAAAACTGGAACCTGGTTCCCCAGGCTCGAATATCGGGAGTTCCAAGCGGTTGGTGAGCAATTCTTCCTGAGGCTCAGAGAGGCACCCGAAAGAACCGAAACCGTCACATTCTGGACGTGCGAAGAAGCAGATCCAAGAGTCAACCCGCGGGTCAAAGGCCCAGATTTGTCGGTCTGCCAAAAACTTCGACGCAAGGCGAACCTGCATGGAGCCGATGAGGCGGTTTTACTAAGCGAATCCGGTCACATCGCCGATGGTGCGCTCAGTTCGATTGTTTGGTGGGAGGGTGACACTCTCTGCGCTCCTGATGACACCACTAATTGGCTACCTAGCATCACTAGGGATCTAGTACTTGAACTCGCCAATCGGGCGGGATTCGAGGTGCAATTGAAGCGCGCAAAGCCGGATGAGCTTGCCGGTTGCGAGGTTTGGTCGCTAAGTGCCCTTCAGGGAATTCGTGCGGTGACTCATTGGAATGGTGTTGAAGTCGCGCAACCACATCGCTACACCAGTTTTCGTAAGCGGTTAGCGCTGCTTAGTAAACAGATTTAGACCGAGCCACAACCGCCTCCCTCTCGGGGCTAGCATGTGAGTTATGTGTGGTCGCTATGTAATTGCTCGAGAACGAGATGATCTAGCAGGTTATTTCGAAGCGGAGTTCGCTTCTGATTTTGAAGTGATCAGCTACAACATCGCTCCCACCAACCAGGTTCCGATTGTTGTCGAACGCGAGATATCCGGAATGCCAGCGCGGGAAATTCACCCAGCCCGTTTTGGACTTATACCTTCTTGGGCCAAAGAGGTTAGCCCGACGCCCTTGTTCAACGCTCGCATTGAAACTTCTTTGGAAAAGCCAAGCTTCAAGGAGTCCACCCTCAAAAAGCGCTGCGTAATTCCTGCCTCGGGTTACTTTGAATGGGATAGCCAGAAGGATCCCTTCTATATAAGCCAAGAACCGTTTATTTCTTTCGCTGGGATCTACTCTTTCTGGAGAGACCCGACCAAGGCGGCCGATGATCCATCCAGATGGGTATTGAGCTGTTCCATCTTGACTAAACCTGCCCCCGAGGTTTTGTCGGATATTCATGAGCGTTCTCCGGTCTTCCTATCTGAAGACGGGATTGATGCCTGGATTTCCCCCGACTACGAAACTACTGAGGATTTGCTCCTCGCACTGGGCTCGGAATCAGACTTGGTTGCAGCCGAATTGCAGCGTCACCGAGTCTCCAAGGAAGTTGGCAATGTGCGAAACAACCACCCTGGACTAATCGCAGCGATTTAGTTTTGAAAATGTCGGTGGCTCGACATAAACTCTGACTATTCGAACATTTGTTCGAATAGTTGAAGGGCTTGGGGCTATGCAGACAGAAACAATAAACGGGGTGCTTTTAGACACCGACAGCGCCCCACTGTCTTTTCAATACCGAGGAAAAAGCTTTTTGGTCTGCTCTAGGCCGGTGCGCTGGTATTCCAGAAAGCTATGGTGGGAGGTTGCGGGATCTGCAGCCAAAGGCAACGGCCAGGCAATTCTGGAAGTGGAGATGTGGCGACTGTGGGCAAGCGACAACTCATCCCGTCTCTTTTTTGAACTAAGGCACCAGCTACCCGAGGATGTTTGGGAAATCTCTGAGGTTTCTTGAGAAGTGTTCACACACCTAAATGTCAGCTCGGCATACTCTGCTCACTACGGAGTGGCTCAGCCTCCCCTGTTGGCAAAAGCAGCCAAGGCGTTGGGTTTTGAAGCACTTGCGGTTACCGATCGAGACGGTCTTTATGGAGCTGTAAAGCACATCGGCAACTGCATCAAAGAGGGCCTGGTGCCGATTGTCGGGGTAAACATCGAGGTCGCTGAGATTGGCCGAGTCAAGGTATTGGCTACTGGAAATAACAAGGGTGCTGGCTGGTCATCACTTTGCAAATTGGTTTCTAAAGCCCACCAAAAACCAAAGCGGGCTAAACCAGGGATCACCTTGCAACAACTCGGAGAGCTATCTAGTAACTGCGTGGTTCTGGTGGGGCACGACTCTGCTATCGCGCAGGAACTACTTGCCAATCCAGCTATCGCAAAAGAGTTAGCCCAAAGAGTCGCTGAGGTTTTAGATAAAAACCAATTGATCTTTGAGGTTGTAAACCACCTAACCGAGCCGGGTTCGCTGTATTCGACAGAGCATGCCAGGGCAATGTGTGAATTTGCAACGGGACTTGGTTACAAGGCAATCCTGAGCAATGCCGTTCGATATCTAGAACCAGATGATGCCGTTACCGCAGACGTGCTCGATTCAGCACGGGAGCTTGAACCACTTGGAATATTCCAGCTTCAACCAAATGCTCAAGCCTGGCTCAAACCGCAAAACCAAATGGCAGCCCTGGCACTGGAAACCACCGAGGACCCGCAGCTCGCGAGGTGGTTACTAAAAAACACCGAAGAGGTTGCCCTTAGGTGCTATCTAGATCCAGTCAAAGATTGCGGCTGGGGACAGCCAAAAACTCCGGAGCAAAGCGCGCTGGGCATAACCGGAAACCCATTTGAAGTACTGTGGCAAAAGACTCACTCGGCTATTCCGTGGCGCTATCCAGACGCCAAGGCAGCCGAACTTGCGACCATTCAGCATCGCCTATCAAAAGAGTTGATTGCGATAAATGAGCTTGGCTTCTCGACTTACTTTTTGACCGTTGCAGACGTGGCTCAGATGATTCGCGATATGAGCATTCGAATCGCAGCCAGGGGTTCTGGTGCGGGATCACTAGTGAACTACCTGCTTGGCATCAGTGGAGTTGATCCAATTTCTGAGGGCTTACTGTTTGAGCGCTTTCTATCAACTGAGCGCAGCACGCTGCCGGATATCGACATAGACGTTGAATCAGCCAGAAGGCACGACATATACCGGGCAATTTTCCGTCGCTACGGTGGCAATCGCGTGACCCTGTTGTCGATGCAGTCCAGTTATCGAGGTAGAGGCGCGCTTAGAGATTCGGGTCTTGCACTTGGGTTACCCGAGGACGAAATTGATGAGATTGCAAAAAGCATGTGGCGCTTCTCGGCCAGAAATTTCAGGGTCGAAATGGGTGAGAAGCCCGAACTGAGCAACTTCTCCGAGCGTGCCAATCAAGATCGAAAACTCAACCTGCTGGTTGACATCACCCAGCGACTTGATCGACTTCCAAGATTTATCTCAATGCATCCCTGCGGCGTGATCTTAGGAAACTCAAACCTGCTAGATCTGACACCCACCGAACCAAGTGGGCTTGGGCTACCGATGAGTCAGTTTGATAAAGACGACATGGACCCGATGGGTTTTCTCAAACTTGACGTGCTCGGGGTGAGGATGCAGAGTGCGATGGCCTATACCGTATCCGAGATATCTAGGGTGCGAGGTAAACAGCTTGATCTAGATGCTGTGCCCAAAGATGACCCAGAGGTATACCGACAAATTCGAACCACAAACACCCTTGGCATTTTTCAGATTGAGAGCCCCGGACAGCGAGAGCTGACCGGAAAGCACCAACCCACAAAGTTCAATGACCTAACGATGCAGATTTCGCTGTTTCGACCTGGGCCGATGAAGGGGAACATGATCTCGCCCTACCTCGATGGCAGGCACGGGTTTATCGAACCTGACTACATCCACAAAGATCTCCGTCCGATCCTGGAGGAGAGCTACGGGGTTGTGGTGTTTCACGAACAGCTGATGCGAATCATGCAAACCATGACCGGCTGCACCCTCGCCAGGGCAGATGAAATGCGTAGGGGTTTGGCGAAGCCGGATAAGCAGAAAAAGACCGAGGCTTATTTTCGAGCATCGGCAAAGGCTCGGGGTTATGGCCAGGATGTGATTGATCGAGTCTGGTCAATCATTGAGGGTTTTGGATCTTTCGGTTTCTGCAAGGCTCACGGTGCAGCTTTTGCTCTTCCCACCTACCAATCCGCTTACCTAAAGACCCACTTCCCCACCGAGTTCATAGCCGGGTTACTCACGCATGATCCAGGCATGTATCCAAAGCGACTAATCGTCACCGAGGCAAGGCGACTGGGGGTGGAGCTCCTTCCGATAGATGTCAACGTGTCAACCAGGCAATACCGAGTCGAGAAAACAAAAACCGGTCATGCCGTAAGGATGGCAATTAGCGAGATTGCTGGCATGTCGGAAGCGGAAAAGGATCGAATTGTTGCCGAACAACCATTTAGCGATTTGGTTGACTTCTACCTAAGGGCAAGGCCGTCACGTAGGACTCTGGAACGACTCGCCCTCATAGGCGCCTTGGACTCGGTGGCAAAAATTGAAAACTCACAATCAATTGATAGACGGGGTGACCTAATGGTTCTTGTTAGGCAGCTCAGCGCTAAACCGGCACCAAAACAAGATCCACATCAACTTGGTTTTGACTTCAAAAACCTGGTTGCCCTCCCAAATGGCAATCAAGGCATCACTAGGTCCGATCAACTTGAAAACGAACTGGCGATCACAGGGGTTGATTTCTCCCACCATCAGCTCGAGCAATTCCAGCAGATGCTCGATGACATGGGGGTAATCAAGGCATCCGAATTGGTATCCCTTAGGGGCAACACCGAGGTTTTGGTAGCCGGCGTGAGGATTGCCACCCAAACCCCGCCGATGCGATCGGGCAAGCGCGTTGTGTTTATAAGCCTGGATGATGGCACGGGGTGTGCCGATGCCACTTTCTTTGATGAGGCGCAGCGTCGCTGCGCTCATCTACTTTTTCAAAACCGACTACTCCTGATATCAGGAAAGACCCGCCGCACCGGAGTGCGAGGGGTCTCAATCCTGGCCGAGAACGCCTGGGATCTCAGGCAGCTTTGGCAGCAGTACTTAGCTAAAGCCAGTTAGTCCTGGGAGTTGAAGATCGACAGCATGCGAATGATCTCAACGTAAAGCCAGATCAGAGATGCGGTCAACCCGAATGCTGCACGCCACTCAAACTCCTTTGGCCAACGGTTAGCAGCACCCTCGCGGATTGCCTCGAAATCAAGGTTGAGAGTAAAGGCAGCGAGACCAACACCGACCAGTGCAATTAGCCAGCCAAATGGCGAGGAGTAGGCACTCATGCCTGCGAACAGGGCAAAACCTAGGTTTACCAGTGCGAAGACCGAGTATCCGATCAGGGCAAACATCATGATTCTGGTGAAGCGAGCATCGACCTTGACCCAACCCATGCGGTAGGCGGCAAACATGGCACCTGCGGTGGCGAGGGTCGAAACAACAGCGGTCTGAGCAATACCTGGGTACATGCCCTCCAAGATGCCGCTCAAAGCGCCTACGAAGACACCTTGAACCAGAGCGTAGGCGAAGTAAAGACCTGGAATTACCTTCTTGGAGAAAGTTGCCCATAGTCCTAGACCTAGACCCACAATCATTGCTGGGAAGAGCAGACCGAATGCACCCGTAAACCAAGTTGCAGCGGCACCGATGACCACTAGAACGAATAGACCTAGAACCTTGGAGGCGGTTCCCTCGATGGTCATGGGTGCAGCTGTTAGTCGGTCGAACTCAGTATCAACCTGTTGCTGGTTGAACGAGTCAATACCGGACTGCAATGACTGGTTAAAAACTGGGTTGTGGGAGATTGCCACTTTCGTCCTTTCGAATCGAACTTTGGGTGAGTCTAAGCGAGAAAACTGGAAATTTCCTTCAAGTGTGCTGGTGATATCTGATGCCCACCCGGGTGCCTGAGCCAGAAGACTTCCGCCCCGCACTCCCTCAGCTTGGAGACGTAGCTCTCGCTAACTGCAACTGGTGCATACGGATCAAAATCACCATTAGCTAACCAAATCCGCTTTCCTGTTAGCTCCACCTCGGGAAGCTGAACAAAAGGTTGAGTCGAACCGAATAACACCGCACCGGCTAGCAAGTTTGGCTTGCGCAGCAAGAGGGCCGCCGCGGTATTAGCGCCATTGCTGAAACCAGCTGCAATAAGTTCATGTCCTTCGAGCCCGTATTCCTCGATCGCCGCTGCAACGAAATCGGCCAACTCTGAGACTGCCTCGTCGATTGAGGCCTCATTGAAAGTTCCGTCCGCATAACGCTCGAAAAATCGGTTCATCCCCGCCTCCAGATACATACCCCTGGGCGAGAGAAGGTGTGCATTAGGGTCTAGGGCTGCTCCAAGCCGAAGCAGATCGTATTCATCGCCACCGGTTCCATGCAGCAAAAGCAAGACTCGGTTTGAAGATCCTGGCTGATACACGTGGGGACGAGATAGATCTGAGTTTGACATGGCTAAAGCCTAATTGGGGGCAGTGAAGCTTCGATTTGCTCCCGATTAGGCTCCAACCAGGGAGGAAGCTTGAGCTTCTTTCCGAGCTCGAGTAGTGGTTCATCGGTAGCGAAACCGGGATCGTCAGTAGCAATCTCAAACAGCACTCCGCCTGGCTCTCGGAAGTAAATACTCTTGAAATACTGGCGATCCATAATTTGGGTCACTTGAACACCCCTAGAAAGTAGCTCCTGCTGCCAGTTTTCCATCGTCGCAAGATCTGGCGCGCTGAAAGCAACGTGATGGACAGTTCCTCCCGCCTGCAAACCTCGGTCCTGAACGCCCCCAAGAACCTCCACTTTGGCGCCTGAACCACCGGATCCCATCTTGAAGTTGGATCTTCCAGAGCCCTGGGACTCAAACTCCATACCTAAAAGGTTCTCCAGCATTCCCGCTGTCGGATCCACAGATCGCTCGGAGAGCTCTACTGAGTGGAGACCTCTAACGGCATGCTCGGCCGGAATGGAGCCGACTCCATCCCAACCAGAGCGCTGATCGCCCTCGGTGCCGACCAGTTGGAGCCTCATGCCATCCTGGTCTCTCAGTTCCAGCAGATCGTTTGCCTCGGAGTCCTTAGCCCAGGAAAAGTCGACATCTAGTGACTTCAGTTGCTTGCTCCAAAAACCGAGAGAATCGCTTGGAACGGAAAAGGCCGTGGCTGTTGTGAGACCAGCCCCCTCGCGACCCTTTGAGACACCAGGCCATGGAAAGAAAGTCAGAATCGATGAGGGTGATCCCTGTTCATCCCCGTAGTACAAGTGCCAAACGTGCGGGGCATCGAAGTTCACGGTTTGCTTTACTAGGCGCAACCCCAAAACTTTGGTGTAAAAATCTACGTTCTGCTGAGGGTCCCTTGCGATAGCCGTAACGTGGTGAATGCCGTGAGGGTTGATAGTCATTGCTGCTCCTTCGTTTAAGTAAAGACCCCTAGACAAGTATTTATTCCATAGAGTTCAGAGGTGATAATTCAGGTTCGTGTGAAGCCCGGTTCCAAAAAGGGTGACCTGGTTCTCGCTGCTCCCCCATACCTGGATGTTTTTGTACGAGAGAAACCGGTGGATGGTATGGCCAACCAAGCTGTGCTTTCACTGCTTGCGGCGCATTTTCAGGTGAGCGAAGGAGAGATTCGAATTGTCTCTGGTTCTAGCTCAAGAATTAAGCTCATCGAAGTTGGTGGACCTGAGGGGACTTGAACCCCTGACCCCCTGCATGCCATGCAGGTGCGCTACCAGCTGCGCCACAGGCCCAAAGACTTGACAATCTTACACAGTTAATTGCCCAGCGGAACAACTGGACAATCTCGCCAAAGGCGCTCAAGCGAATAGTACTCCCGCTCGTCCTCGTTCATCACGTGGACAACCAGATCTCCAAAATCAAGCAGAATCCATCTTGCAGCAGCCATACCCTCACGGTATTTGGCCTTGACGCCTTGCTCTAGCAGCTTCTCTTCCACTGCATCAGAAATCGCCGACGCCTGTCGCTCGTTCTTAGCAGTAACAATCAAGAAAATATCCGCTAGCGCAAAAGGTTCACTCACATCAAGGGCCACCAGATTTTCACCCAATTTATCTAGGGCAGCTTCAGCTGCCACCTTGGTGATTTGAACGGAAAAATCGGATGCGGTCAATTAGTTCCCTAGCGCTGTGATGATGGTGATTGCGGCATAAATGGTAACGATGACCAACACGCCACCAAGTCCAGCAATAGCCCAGGGTTGCCACCATCCCTTTTTCAAAACCGCTTCAGGCACGACTCCAAGCGTTGAACGCTGATTGATTAGTTCTATTGCACTTACTGGCTCAACAATTGAGATGACCCCGGTGACGGCATCCATGGTGTCGATTTGGTCCAGTTCAACCCCATCAAGACCCGCCGTGTTTGCGCCGGTAATTGGCTCCGCGATGATCTCTATGGATCCCGATGACGAAGAGGAGAGTTCTCCAGTTTCAAGTGGAATTGCGATCGCCTCTGGGGCAATGTCGAGAACAATGGACTGGGTGCTTGGTTCTGCAAGCAGATTCGCCCCGGTAAAGTCCGCTACTGGATCTTCTATGGAGTGATTTGGCTGTAAAACCGGCATGTCAACATCTGGGATTACTACCTGGGGCGCCGAATTTGTGTTGAGTGAGACTTGCTCCGGCTCCGTGGCTGGGAGTTCACCACGCTCCTCCAAAAGTCGTCGTTCGCGTCTTGAAAGAAACACTGGCTGTTCAACCACTGCTACTTCGGCGGCAATCTCGGTTTGCGATACAACCACTGGGGCTTCAACCACCTCAAGCGTTGGGGGTTCTGAGGCCTGATCTGGTTCAACTAAATTCTGAGTTTCTTGGACCTCCGGGGCTACCAATCCTGCCCGCTCAGCTTCTCTGCGCTCCCGGCGCGTCATGAACTGTGTCATTGCGCCTCCCTATAAAGCCCGTGCTTGCCGATGTATTGAACCACGCCGTCTGGAACCAGGTACCAGATCGGTTTCGCCTGCGGAACTCTATCGCGAATATCGCTGGAGGAGATTGCTAGAGCAGGGATTTCAAGAACAGAGATCGACCCCTCGGGGGCAGCCGGTAGCTGAAGTTTGTGTCCGGGTCTGGTAACGGCCACGAAGTGAGCCAGCGCCCATACTCTGTCAATTTCTTTCCAGTTCAAAATCTGCAGTACGGCATCTGCACCAGAAATAAAGAAAAGCTCCGCATCCGGATACTCCGCCTTGAGGTCGGTGAGCGTATCAACGGTGTATGTGATGCCCGGCCGATCGATGTCAACTCGGCTGACCCTAAAGCGTGGATTCGCCGCGGTAGCAATGACGCTCATCAAGTAGCGATGCTCAGAGGCAGTGACAGTCTTTTTGTGCCAAGGCTGGCCGGTAGGAACGAACACAACCTCATCCAGATTGAATGCCGAAGCAACCTCGCTCGCAGCGACAAGGTGGCCATTGTGAATGGGGTCAAAGGTGCCACCCATGACGCCAATTCTTGGCCGCTTGATAGTCATCGAATTTAGTGGTGGGCGGACTTACTCTGCTTGTGCGAGTGACGGTTAGCTACGTTGCGGTAGGACCAAGTGATTAGGCCAAGAAAGATAAATACGCCCATTGCAATCACGCCGTACATGACTGGGTCCATTGGGATCTCAGTGTGGCGAATAATGACGTCTTCAGCTGCTTGCAAGAACATTAGGACTCCTCGTACTTAGCAGATAGTCTAACCGCGGACTTGCCCATCGCCTCTAACTAGCCACTTTCGACTCGTAAGAGCATCAAGACCCATCGGTCCACGGGCATGAAGTTTTTGAGTAGATATTCCGACTTCTGCTCCGAAACCAAACTCTCCCCCGTCGGTAAACCTTGTCGATGCGTTTACCATCACAACTGCAGAGTCAACCTCATTCAAGAATCTCTCGGCATTAGCTGGGTCCTCAGTCAGAATCGATTCAGTGTGCTTGGTTGAATACTTGGCAATGTGGGCCAGAGCCTCGTCAATCCCTTCAACCACCCGCACTGATAACTCAAGAGCCAAATACTCGGTAGCCCAATCCTCTTCGGTGGCCAATTCGGAACCGGGCATCAGGGGCATCGAGGCTTCATCGGCATGAACCAAAACCTGCCGCTCTGAGAGCGCTGTAGCTAGCTGAGGGAGCAACTGTCCGGCAATCTCTCTGTGCACCAGCAAGGTCTCCACTGAATTACAGACCGATGGTCGCTGCACCTTTGCATTGATGATTATTGGCAAAGCTTTCTGGAGGTCTGCAGACTCATCTACGAAGATGTGAACGATACCGTCGCCGGTCTCAATCACCGGAACTGTGGATTCTTCAACCACGGTCCGAATCAGGCTTGCACTTCCCCTTGGAATCAGCACATCTATAAGGCCTCGCGCGGTCATCACTGCCTTGGCTCCATCACGTCCAAACTCATCGACTGACTGAATGCACTCAGAGTTAATTCCGTTGCTGCTCAGTGCCTCACGAATCACCTTCAAAAGTTCGCGATTGGTTCGCTCAGCAGCGCTGCCACCGCGCAACACAAGGGCATTGCCCGACTTGATAGCCAGCGCTGCAATGTCGATTGTGACATTAGGTCTGGCCTCGTAGATCATGCCGATTACCCCAAACGGAACACTCAGCTGCGAAATCCTGAGGCCGTTTGGCAGGGTCCTTTGCTGAATAGTCTGACCAAGTGGGTCTGGTAGGTCGATGACTTCCTTCACGGCAGCGGAAAGCGAAGCGATTCGCTCCGGGGTCAACCTAAGGCGGTCCTGCAAAGATGTCGTCATGCCCTCCGCTGCTCCGCGCTCCAGGTCAATCGAATTGGCGCTCAAAATTGCGTCTTGATTCGCGACAAGAATGCTCGCGATTGACTCGAGAACGGCATTACGTGTAGCCAAATCGGCATGATTCATAGAGCCAGATGCTGTTCTGGCCTTTTGAATTAGCTCTAGAGGGGACATTTCTAAATCCTAGACTTTGGGTTCAAACCAAGTGTGCAAATGTGCTGTGGAATCAAGATCTACGGCATTCTTGGTGGCGGTGAGAATTACACCCACACCAGCTGCCGTGGCCAGCCTGGCAGCCGCCACTTTAGTGAGCGCGCCCCCAGTTCCATATCCAGTGGAGGTTCCCTCAATCTCCACTCCCTGGAGTTCAGATTCGAATGGGACAACTTCAATTGGCGCTGCCCCAGGCTGTGTGGGGGGTTTGGTATAAAGCGCTTCAATGTCGCTGAAGAGAACGAGCAGGTCAGCACCAACCAGCGCCGCAACCCTGGCCGCTAGCTGATCGTTGTCACCAAAGCGAATTTCTTGGGTTGCTACTGAATCGTTTTCGTTGATGATCGGCAGCACACCAAGCTCGATCAGCCTGTTCAGCGCTCCGAGGGCATTCTCGGCTGAGGCTGCGTCACTGAGGTTGTCCACCGTCAAGAGCACCTGACCGGGTAGTTTCTCATAGCGAGCAAGACTCGCCTCGTAGCGCGACATCAACCTGGCCTGCCCGATGCTCGCCAGAGCCTGTGATGTGGCTAAATCCTCTGGTTTGGCAGTAAGGCCGATGATGGGCGAAGCGGTTGCAATAGCACCGGAGCTAACCAACACGACTTGTTTGTCCTGCATCAAGCGAACGCATAGATCGACGATTAGATCTAGCTGATCCTGGTTTGCACCAGTGATCGAGGAAGAGCCAACCTTGATCACAATCCGCTTGGCATCGCGAATCCTGGATACGTTACTCAAGCTCATCCTCCACAAAAACAGAAGACTCCCTGACCGCTTCACGCTCAGCGCGGCCGCGAGCCCTTGCGTCCATCATGTCGTAATACTCCTGGCGACGCTGCTGGTTGGTTCGACGTGCATTGCCGTCGAGTGAGTCAAGATCTGCAATTTCCGCAACAGATGACACCAGTGGATCCCAATCAAACACCACACCGTCACCCTCACCGATGATTACGGTGGAGCCTCGACGAGCTCCTTGCTTGTAGAGAGCGTCCTCTACGCCTAGTTTTTGCAGTCGCTCCGACAGGTAGCTCACCGCGTCAGCATTTCCAAACATGGTTTGAGCGACCCAGCGCTCTGGTTTAGCACCGATAATTCGGAATACTGGCTGACCGCCAATCTCCTCTGACCTAATCACAAACCCGGAATCCTTTGCCTTCTGTGGCAAAAGCGAGAAGCGCTTTTGCGATGCTGGGACATGCGCCTTTCGCTCCTCAGTTACAAGCTTGGCAAGCGCGAAATTCAAATCCCTCAAGCCCTCGGTTGTTGCAGAACTTACGAGGTAAACCGGGTAGCCCATTGCCTCGAAGTCCGCTTTCACGAACTCGGCCAACTCTTTGGCATCCGGCACGTCCACCTTGTTAAGCGCCACGAGCTGTGGGCGTTCGTGCAGCGGTGTCTGCCCCTCTGGCACCTGATAGGCCTCTAGCTCCCGCAGAATTACCTTTAGGTCAGAGACTGGATCTCTGCCTGGTTCTAAGGTCGCGCAGTCGATAACGTGAAGGAGAGCACTGCAGCGCTCGACATGGCGAAGAAACTCGAGTCCCAGCCCCTTCCCTTCGCTAGCACCCTCGATCAAACCTGGGACGTCGGCGATGGTGTAGCGCATAGCTCCCGCCTGAACCACACCAAGGTTTGGGTGAAGCGTAGTAAATGGATAGTCGGCAATCTTTGGCCTTGCCGCACTCATTGCCGCGATCAGCGAGCTCTTGCCAGCAGAGGGAAATCCGACCAGAGCCACGTCTGCAACAGTCTTTAGCTCTAGGACTATATCCCCGGACCAACCCGGTACGCCCAGTAGGTGAAAGGCAGGAGCAATTCGTTTGCGATTGGCTAGAGCAGCATTACCGAGCCCGCCAGCACCGCCCTCTGCAACCAGTAGCTCCATACCGGGTTCTGCGAGGTCGGCCAAAATCTTGCCCGACGAGTCCTTGACCACTGTTCCGATAGGAACTGGGAGATACAAGTCTTCGCCACGAGCACCATTGCGGTAATCACCGGCACCGCTGCCACCGGAGTCTGCAACTCTATGCGGCCTGTGGTGGTAGTCCAACAAAGTAGTGACATTGGGGTCAGTTACCAGGTAGATGCTGCCGCCATCGCCACCGTCAGCACCATCTGGGCCCGCTAGCGGCTTGTACTTCTCACGCCTGATTGAGGTGCAGCCATCGCCACCGTTACCCGCCTTCAGGTGAAGGGTCACCTGATCAACGAATGTAACCATGACTATCTCCTAAACAGAAAGAGGCGGACCAAAGGCCCGCCTCAATCTAAATCTTTAGTTACTGAGTAACTACGTTTACAACCTTGCGGCCGGCCTTCGCACCGAACTCAACCGAGCCAGCTGCAAGAGCGAATAGTGTGTCGTCCTTGCCACGACCCACGTTCACACCAGGGTGGAAGTGGGTGCCGCGCTGACGAACCAAGATCTCGCCTGCGTTAACAAGCTGACCGTCGTGGCGCTTTACACCAAGACGCTGAGCGTTCGAGTCGCGACCGTTGCGAGTGGAGCTAACTCCCTTTTTGGATGCCATTTCTACCTGCCTACTTGATCTCGGTGACCTGGACGCGGGTAAGGTCCTGGCGGTGGCCCTGACGCTTCTTGTAACCGGTCTTGTTCTTGTACTTCTGGATGATGATCTTTGGACCACGGGTCTGGTCGAGAACCTCTGCAACAACCTTGACCTTGGCAAGTGCCTTGGAATCGGTGGTGACCTTGTCGCCGTCAACAAGCAGCAGAGCTGGCAACTCGATGGTGCCAGAAGTCGCTGCGATACGGTTCATGGTCACGATGGTTCCAACAGAAACCTTCTCCTGGCGACCACCAGCGCGAACAATTGCGTAAACCACGTGAAAACCTATCTTTTCTTCGGATTGAGCTCAGTCAGGGAAACCCTCGAGCAACAGCGCCCTAGTTTAGTAAAAACCAACAACTAGGTCAACCACAAAGCAGATTATTCTGCCGAGTCGGTTGCACTGTTGGTTGCCTTGGCACTGACCCTGCGTCTGCGGGGTTTTGCCTTAGCCTCTGGTTCAGGTAGAGAATCAAGAACCTTGTTCAAAAGTTCCGTCTTTCCTTCGGGTTCCTTGACCTTCGGTTCCTCGTCTGCCACGGCTGCCTGAGCGATCTTGTTCACAACGCTCTTGAATGCATCCGCTTGTTCTTGGGTGACGACCTTCTTTACAACCTCAGGCTTGTCCTTTTTCTTCTTGGACTGCTTTTGAGACTTCTGCTCCTCAGGCATTTTGAACCTGGGTTCATCCTGAACAACCAGACCACGACCGCCACAGCACTCACAGGTCTCGCCGAAGGTCTCCAAAAGCCCAACGCCGATCTTCTTGCGAGTCATCTGCACAAGGCCAAGCGAGGTAATCTCGCTGACCTGGTTCTTGGTGCGGTCTCTTGATAAGCACTCGAGAAGTCTGCGACGAACCATTTCCTGGTTCGACTCCTGAATCATGTCGATGAAGTCAACAACCACAATGCCACCGATATCGCGTAGCCGAAGCTGACGAACTAACTCTTCGGCTGCTTCCAGGTTGTTCTTGGTAACGGTTTCCTCAAGGTTTCCGCCCGAACCGATGAATTTTCCGGTGTTGACATCGACCACGGTCATTGCCTCGGTGCGGTCAATAACCAGTGAGCCACCGGATGGGAGGTAAACCTTGCGCTCGAGTGCCTTGGCAATTTGGTCACCCAAGCGATAGAAGTCGAACACATCCTCTTCGAGGGTGTATGCACTGAGTCGCTCAACGAGGTCTGGCGCAACTGATTCGAGGTAATCCTTGATTGTCGCCATCGCGGTCTCCCCCGACACAACCAAAGACTGGAAGTCCTCATTGAATACATCGCGAATGATCTTTACCAGCAAATCAGGCTCTGAGTGCAGCAGTGCAGGTGCCTTGCCCTTGGCTTTCTCAGAGATCGTCTCCCACTGACTCTTGAGGCGCTCGACATCGTGGATGAGTTGCTCTTCTGAAGCGCCTTCGGCGGCTGTTCTAACGATTACACCGGCATCCTCTGGGAGTGCGGTTTTAAGAATTTGCTTTAGGCGCTGACGCTCCGATTCAGGAAGCTTTCTCGAGATACCCGACATGTTGCCGCCTGGCACATAGACCAAGAAGCGACCGGGCAGAGAGACCTGCGAGGTTAGGCGAGCACCCTTTTGACCGACTGGGTCCTTGGTGACTTGCACCAAAACCTGGTCACCTGACTTTAGCGCAAGCTCAATTCGTCTTGGCTGGTTGCCGGTCTCTGCGGCCTCCCAGTCAACCTCACCGGAGTAAAGAACGGCATTTCTACCCTTACCGATGTCGACGAAGGCCGCCTCCATCGAGGGAAGTACGTTTTGAACCTTGCCTAGGTAAACATTTCCAATTAGCGAGCCACCCTGGGACTGAGCGACGTAATGCTCGACCAGCAGACCGTCCTCCAGGACGCCAATCTGGATCCGGCCATCTTTGTCACGGACCACCATGGTTCGCTCGACCGACTCTCTTCTGGCTAGGAACTCACTCTCCGTGACGGAGGATCTGCGGCGAGAGTTGTCTCTGGTATCGCGGCGACGCGAACGCTTGGCATCAACCCTGGTGGAACCGGACTCTTTCTCCTCGGGTTCAGCCTTCTCGCGCTGCGGCTTCTCCTTTAGGGCTTTCTCCTTGACCACGCGCTCTTTCTGTAGAGCGGGAGTCTCATCTTCGACTGCGAGCTTGCCAGAGCGAGGATTTACCTTTGGGGTGGGCAAATCCGGAGCTTGGAATATCAGTTGAATTGCTGCCGGCTTTGCCGGTTCTTCTTTTTTCTTCGGCACTTTTACCTAATGCACTGGTACACACCCGCAGTGTCTTTAGTTCGTGATTCAAGCCGCAACCTGAATCTAATTCTTTTTTCAGTGGAGTCAGCGACTCCAAAACCTTCGATGCAAGTGTGTTCGCATCTAGGTAGAAGTATTACACGCCTGTTATCAAAATGCGATAATCAGCTTGTGCTGTTTCCTTTTTCACTAATCGGCTTCGGAATCCTCGGTTGGATTGCGAGCTTTGGACTAACGCTCGAGCGCATCAAAGTTGCCGGTGACCCAACCGCGTTGACCTCCTGTGACATCTCGCCATTTATCAGTTGCAAGTCAGTGATGCTGAGCGAGCAGGCGGCCCTGTTCGGTTTTCCAAACCCACTGATTGGCCTGGCGGCATTCTTTGCACCGGTTGTTGTGGGATTCGCGATTTTGGCGGGTGCGAAGTTCAAGCCATGGTTTTGGCAGCTTTTTGTTCTAGGCCACACCTTGGCCATGGTTTTCGTGGTTTGGCTGTTTAGCCAGAGCGTTTATGACATCGGTGCGCTATGCATCTACTGCATGGTCGCCTGGAGCGCGACGATTCCGCTGTTCTGGGCCTCCGTGGGTTTCACCCTTAAAGAAGGAGTCTTCGGAGAAAAGCTACAGCGAAGTGGAGAAGTGGTTTTTGAGTGGGCCTGGGTAATTGTGATCCTGACCTACCTTGCCCTAATCATCCCGATTCTGATTCAGTTCTGGGATTACTGGCCAAGCCTGCTCTAGAACCAGAGAGCAAGCTCCCTCGCAGCCGACTCTGCAGAGTCGGAGCCGTGAACAAGGTTCTGAACCACTTTCGTACCCCAATCACGGCCAAGATCCCCGCGAATGGTGCCGGGAGCGGCTGTGGTTGGATCGGTTGGTCCGGCGAGCACCCTAAAGCCCTCAATAACTCTGTTGCCCTCTAGACGAATGGCGACGATGTCGCCAGAGAGCATGAACTCCATAAGCGGCTCATAGAACACCTTGCCCTCATGCTCGGCATAGTGCTGAGCCAAAAGCTCCCTTGAGGGGGTAATCTTCTTCAGCTCAGCGACGGTGTAACCCTTCTGTTCGCAGCGACGAATGATCTCACCGATGAGATTTCTTCTGACACCATCGGGCTTAATCAAAACCAGGGTTGACTCAGTCATTTTGCTCCTTCAGTTTCAAATAGTTAGCGCGAGCTCGATCCACGGTGCCACCGGCAATCTGCGCCCAAATCCACATTCCAACCAGGATGCTTCCGATGACGAACATTCCCCAAAGCCAAAAACCGCTGACCAACAGCGCTGCTTGCAATACCCAACCAATTGCGTACCCACCAGGTGTGCCAAGTATCGCTGGGGTAAGGATCATCAGGATTGAAACTGTCAGGCCAATGCCCCAGACCCACTCAACTGGTGCCACGCGAAGTCCGAAGGCAGTCAGGGTTGCGAAGAAAACAACAACTGACTCAAAGCTGAGAACGATAGCGCTCAAGGCGCGCCTGGTGGATTTTGGCTTATTCATCTTCACTATTCTCTCGCACCATACCAAGCACCTCGCCAACCATGTAGAGCGACCCGGTAACCACACCCACCGAGCTCTCCCCCATCGCCCCCTTGAGAAGCTCAAGGGCAACCCTCGAGTCCGGCTCGACAGCGATAACCTCAGCATCTAGCCCATCAAATGCCGCTGCGAATTCGGAGGCGGCTAAGCCACGTGGCCCTGGGGCCTGGGTGATGATCAATTTGTTGAAGGTTGCCGCAAGCTCCTGAGCGCTCTGATGCCAGTCCTTGTCCGCAAGGGTCGCCACCACCCCGATAAGTTCGCGACCTGGAAAGTGAAAACTGAGAGCTTTTCTCAGGGATCGAATCCCATGCGGGTTGTGAGCGCCATCAAGGATTAGCAGTGGATCCTTCTCAATGATGTGAAGTCGGCCCGGCGAGACAGCATCGGCGAGTGCCTGGCGCAAGACCTCATCTGCGATGGCGCGCCTGCCGCCCCCAAGAAACAACTCCACCGCAGCTATTGCAGTGGCAGCATTCTCAGCCTGATGCTCGCCCAGCATCGGCATCCAAACGTGCGGGTACTCCCCGGCGAGACCCTGAACTGAGAACCGCACTCCATAACCGTCTACCGAAACATCCGAAACCCCGAAGTCCTGACCCGAGAACAGCACCTCGGCTCGGTCTCTAAGCACATCTTCAGCCTCGGGGGTTTGCCGAGAGCTCACAACCAGCGAGTTTGGCTTGATGATTCCAGCTTTGGTGTGAGCAATCTCCGCAATGGTGTCACCGAGTGATTTTTGATGGTCCAGGTCAATCGGAGTGAATACCGCGACATCGGCATCTGCGACATTGGTCGAGTCCCACTCGCCACCCATGCCGACCTCTAGAACTAAGACGTCTATCGGGGCATCGGAAAAAACTTGAAATGCCAATACGGTCATTGCCTCGAAAAAGGTAAGGCGCTGCTCTCCTTCGGCAATCAGCTGACTATCGACTAGCTCAAGAAGTGGCTTAGTTTCCTGGTAAGTTTCGACAAAAACCTCATCTGATACCGGCTCACCATCAAGCGCAATTCTCTCGTTGAAATGAATCAGGTGTGGTGAGGTAAGGCGTCCGGTTCTCAACCCGTGCTCACGCAAGATGCGTTCGATGATTCGAGCGGTTGAGGTTTTGCCATTGGTTCCGGTGATGTGAATAATCCCGAAATTGGTCTGTGGGTCCCCAAGTATTGCAGCCGCCCGGCGAGTTGGCTCAAGCCTTGGTCTTACCTGGTTCTCGGGCTGTCTGGCATAGAGCTCGTCGAGCACCGTTTGCATCTCTTGGCTGTAGTCTCTAGCCAATTTTACGAAGCTCGATTCCCAGTGTTCCGCTTTCGCCAATCGAGAGCTCTCCAGCACCTTCAGATAACTCAAATTCGACCGCCAATACTTCATCACTGATGAATCGCTGGTGTTCTGAAATCGCGCTGAGGCTTGATGCATCAACAGTTAACTTCAAGGCAATCCGGTCTGAGACATCCAAGCCGGCATCCTTACGAGCCTGCTGAATGTGGCGGACTGCATCGCGCGCAGCACCCTCGCGCTCCAACTCTGGTGTCACCTTGGTGTCAAGGAGCACAAATCCAAATGAGGTGATGCCAACCTTGGCATCCGGATTGTCGGAAGCTGCAGTCATGGTCAGTTCATACTCACCATCAAATAACTCGGTGCCATCAACGACTACCTGCTCGCCAACAAACTTCCAGTTCCCTGACTTCGCCTCACGAATGATTCGCTGCACATCGCCACCGACCCGAGGCCCAAGTGCTCTCGCATTGATGGTTAGGGACTTGCTGATTCCGAAGCGCTGGGCGATTTCATCATTCGCCGCAACCACCTCAACCGATTTGACGTTCAGCTCGTCGGCAATCAAATCGGCGTATTGTGACAGGCCTGCAGAGTTGGAGGCAATCGTGAGGTTTGCCAGCGGCAGACGGACTCTCAGGCCGGCAGCCTTGCGTAGCGCCTGACCCAAAGAAGCCGCTTCACGGATGGTGTCCATATCCGACACGAGCTCGCTATCGGTTGGGAATTCTGATGCGTCCGGCCATGACTCAAGGTGGACACTTCTACCCCCCGTCAGTCCGCGCCACATCTCCTCGGTGATCAGAGGTAGCAGCGGGGCGGCCGCGCGCAGGACCGCCTCGAGCACCGTGTAAAGGGTGTCGAAAGCATCTTTGTCACCCTCCCAGAAGCGATCCCTGGATCGTCGGATGTACCAGTTGGTCAAGATTTCGGCAAAGTCGCGCACCTTCGCAGACGCGCTGTAGCTATCAAAGGCGTCAAGATCAACCTCAAGATCACGAATCAAATCGGCGGTCTTGGAGAGGATGTAGCGATCCAGCAATTGCTCGGACGAGTGGGACGGGCTCGCTAGATAGTTAGATGCGTTCGCATACAGCGTGAAGAAGTAGTAGCTGTTCCAGAGCGGGAGTAGCGCTTGACGCACACCCTCACGGATTCCCTGCTCGGTCACAGAGAGATTGCCACCTCGCAATATGGTGCTAGAGAGCAGGAACCAGCGCATAGCATCAGAGCCATCGCGATCAAACACCTCGTTCACATCGGGGTAATTTCGCAGTGACTTAGACATCTTCTGACCGTCATTACCCAAGACAATGCCGTGGCTGACTGCGTTCTTGAAAGCCGGGCGGTCGAATAGAGCGGTAGACAACACGTGCAGGGTGTAGAACCAGCCGCGAGTTTGACCGACATATTCGACGATGAAGTCTCCCGGGAAGTGAGAGTCGAACCAATCGCGGTTCTCAAACGGATAGTGCACCTGGGCGAAAGGCATCGAACCGGATTCAAACCAGCAGTCCAGCACCTCTGGAACACGTCTCATCATCGACTTGCCAGTTGGATCGTCTGGGTTTGGTCGGACTAGCTGATCGATCTCAGGACGGTGGAAATCGGTTGGCCGAACGCCAAAGTCCTTCTCTAACTCGTCAAGGGAGCCGTAAACGTCAACCCTTGGATAGTTCGGGTCGTCACTCTTCCAGACCGGGATCGGCGCTCCCCAAAAACGGTTTCGAGAAATAGCCCAGTCACGAACATTCTCCAACCACTTACCAAAGCTGCCGTTCTTGGTGTGCTCGGGCACCCAGTTGATTTCTTGGTTGAGCTCCAGCATGCGATCACGCAACTTGGTGGTCTCCACGAACCACGAGCTGACCGCCTTGTAGATCAGTGGGTTCTTGCAGCGGTAGCAGTGCGGGTAGGAGTGCTCATAGGACTGCTGTCGAAGCAGCTTGCCCATGGCCTTGAGATCCTGGGTTATGACCTTGTTGGCGTCAAAGACGTGCATGCCCTCGTAGGGAGGAATGGTCGATAGGTACTGACCGCGCTCGTTGATTGACACGTAGGTTGGAATCCCAGCCGCATTGCAAAGATTCTGGTCATCTTCACCGTAGGCCGGTGCCTGGTGAACAATTCCGGTTCCCTCGTTGTCGGCGACGTAGTCCCCAACCAACACCTGCCAGGCGTTCTGAACGTCGAACTTGTCAGTGTCGGCATAGAAATCAAACAGTCGCTCGTAACGCAATCCGGCAAGCTCACTGCCCATGTAGGTCATGATCACTGCTTGCTTGACAGCTTCGGCGTCCTCAAAACCAAGGTCCTTTGCGTAACTAGCTAGTTGGGAACTAGCAAGAAGGTATGAGCCGTTTGGAGTTGCAACGACGGCATATTCAATTCCTGGGCCAACAGCTAGAGCGAAGTTGGTGGGCAGAGTCCATGGCGTGGTGGTCCATGCCAACATCTTGACTCCATCGAGTTCGTGACCTGGAGCAGTTATTGGGAATGCAACGGTCACGGACTGGTCTTGCCTGGAGCGATAGACCTCGTCGTCCATTCTTAGCTCGTGGTTTGAAAGCGGGGTCTCACATCTCCAGCAGTAAGCAAGAACCTTGAACCCTTCGTAGATCAGGCCCTTTTTGTGCAGCTCCTTAAACGCCCAAAGCACACTCTCGGTGTAGTTCAGATCCAGGGTTTTGTAGTCATTATCAAAATCAACCCAGCGTGCCTGACGGGTCACATAAGTCCGCCAGTCTTGGGTGTACTTCAAGACACTGGTCTTACAAAACTCGTTGAACTTGGCAACGCCAAACTTCTCGATTTCAGGACGACCCGAAATGCCCAGCAGGCGCTCTGCCTCAACCTCTGCAGGCAGTCCGTGGGTATCCCAGCCAAACCGACGCTCCACTCTTTTGCCGCGCATCGTCTGATAGCGAGGAATTAAGTCCTTGGTGTAGCCGGTAAGCAGGTGACCGTAGTGCGGCAATCCATTTGCAAATGGTGGGCCATCGTAGAAGACAAACTCTTCAGCATCAGATGCAGCACGTTGGTCGATGGATTCTTGAAAAGTGCCATCCTTCTCCCAGTGTGCCAGCACCTCTTTTTCCACGTCTGGAAAAAACGGAGATGGTGTTACGCCGGCAGTACTGGGCCTGTGCTTTGGATACATCTTTGCTTTCGATGGGTTCTAGAACTTAACAATGTTAACCTAGAGAAGTTTTGAACCCTGGAGTATTCCAATTGACAGCAAATCTGCCCGACCCATACCGCTTGGCCACCGTTCCCGACAAAGCAACCGTTGACGGGCTAGAGGATAAGTGGGTGCCAACCTGGGAGCAGAGCGGGACTTACAGTTACCAGGGTTCGGGTGAGGTTTACTCAATTGACACTCCACCACCAACCGCTTCGGGTTCCCTGCACGTTGGACACGTTTTCTCCTACACCCACACCGATGTGATCGCGCGCTACAAGCGTATGTGTGGGTTCAAAGTCTTCTACCCGATGGGTTGGGACGATAACGGCTTGCCAACCGAGCGTCGCGTTCAGAACTACTACGGAGTTCGTTGTGACCCGACACTCCCCTACCAAAAAGATTTCACCCCACCCCAGGAGGGTGGCGACAATAAGTCCTCCAAAGCCGCGGACCAGCTTCCAATCTCACGACGCAACTTCATCGAACTTTGCGAGAAGTTAACCGAAGAGGACGAGAAGGCATTCGAGAACCTCTGGCGCAATCTTGGTCTATCGGTGGACTGGGCCAAGACCTACCGCACCATCTCCAAAGATGCCCAGCGCGTATCACAACAAGCGTTTTTGAATAATCTCGCCCGAGGCGAGGCCTATCAGTCCATGGCACCAACGCTCTGGGATGTGACATTCAGGACAGCCGTTGCTCAGGCAGAGCTCGAAGACCGCGAGCAACCCGGTGCCTACCACCGCGTGCAGTTTGATGGCCCAGATGGTCCAATCTTCATCGAGACCACAAGACCAGAACTAATTCCAGCATGTGTCGCACTCGTCGCCCACCCAGATGATGAGCGCTATCAGCCGCTATTTGGCAAGAGTGCAAAAACGCCGATCTTTGGGGTTGAGGTTCCGATTGTTGCGCACCGACTTGCCCAGAAGGACAAGGGTTCCGGCATCGCCATGATCTGCACCTTCGGTGATGTGACAGACGTGATTTGGTGGCGTGAACTTGATCTACCCAACCGAGCAATCATCGGCTTTGACGGAAGAATCGTCTCGAATACTCCCGATGTCATTGCCTCCTCCAAGGCTGCCGAATTCTATGAAGAGCTCAAGGGCAAAACGGTATTCAGCGCCAAGGAACTCATCGTCGCGAAGCTGCAAGAGCTAGGTCTGATGGTCGGAGAGCCAGAGCCGATCACCCACCCGGTGAAGTTCTTCGAAAAGGGTGACAAGCCGCTGGAAATCGTCTCAACTCGCCAGTGGTATATCAAAAATGGCGGTAGGGACCGCGACCTCGCCGATCGTCTAATTGAACTGGGCAAAGACCTAGGCTTCCACCCTGACTTTATGCGCGTTCGTCTCGAGAACTGGATCAATGGTCTCAACGGAGACTGGCTAATCTCGCGCCAGCGCTACTTTGGCGTGCCAATCCCAGTTTGGTATCCGCTTGATCAGGACGGCAACCCCGACTTTGACAACGTGATCACACCAGACCCTGCTTCTCTCCCGGTTGACCCGTCGACCGATGTTCCGGCCGGGTATCAGGAGTCGCAGCGCGGAATGCCAGGCGGATTCATGGGTGAGCACGACATTATGGACACCTGGGCGACATCTTCACTAACACCGCAGCTCGCAGGTGGCTGGCTGAGTGACCCTGAGCTTTTCAAAGAGGTATTCCCATTTGACCTCCGCCCTCAGGGCCAGGACATTATTCGCACCTGGCTGTTCTCGACCTTGCTCAGAAGTGAGCTCGAGCACGGTGAATTGCCATGGAAGAACGCCGCCATCTCGGGTTGGATCTTGGATCCAGACCGCAAGAAGATGTCAAAGTCCAAGGGCAACGTGGTGGTACCTAACGAGCTTTTGGAGAACCACGGTTCGGATGCCGTTCGCTACTGGGCAGCATCGGCAAGATTGGGCACCGACGCCGCATTTGATGAGGGCCAGATGAAAATCGGCCGTCGCCTTGCTATCAAGGTTCTAAATGCAGCGCGCTTCGCACTAACGTTTGAGCTGCCAAATGGCGCCTCAGAGGTTTCAGAGCCGATCGACCGCGCAATGCTTGCTGCTTTGAAAAAGCAGGTGGGTATTGCTACCAAGGCTTTCGAAGACTACGACCACACCAAAGCTCTGGAGACCACTGAGACTTTCTTCTGGACCTTTGCTGATGACTACGTTGAGCTGGTAAAGGAGCGTGCCTACGGACAGGGCGATTTCACACCGGCCCAAATCGGCTCCGCTGTGCTTGCACTGCGCAAAGCGCTGGGAATCATGGTTCGGCTTCTAGCGCCGTTCATCCCATACGCAACCGAAGAGGTTTGGAGCTGGTGGCAGGAGGGTTCGGTTCACCTCGCTCAGTGGCCAAAGGAAGATGAGCTGGCTGAATTCGCGGGTGCGGATCTATACGCCTTGGCGTCGGAGGCCTTGATCTTGGTGCGCAAGGCTAAATCAGATGCGAAGTTATCAATGAAGGCCGAGATTACCTCGGCTGAGCTGGTCGGACCGCAGGGACTGGCAGATTTGAAGTCAGACCTGATGGCGGTTGGAAAGATTTCTAGCCTCGAGCTGGTCAATGGCGATCTAGAGTTCAGGAAAGTTGTGTTTGCTCCAGCCGAATAAGCTGTTGCAATGACTAATCCGCTACTGAGCCGATCACCACTTCCTTACGAGCTACCTGATTTTGCCAAGCTCACCGACGAGCACTATCTACCGGCATTTGAACACGCGGTTCAATCTCACAACGTTGAGATCGCAGCCATCTTGGCTGACCCAAACGTAACCTTTGAGAACACCATCGTTGCGATGGAGCGCTCGGGCGACCTTTTGAATTCGATGCTCATGGTCTTCTACAACAAGAGCTCGAGCGACACCAACGAGACCCTGCAGGAAATCGAGGCCGAGATTGCTCCTCGCCTGGCAGCTCACATGGACTCCATCCGACTAAACCCTGAACTTTTCGCACGCATTCAAGAGCTCGCCTCGAAGCGTGAAAGCTTAGGCCTGGACGCCGAAAGCGACTGGCTGCTAACCAAATACCAGAAGGACTTCAAATTCGCAGGCGCTGAGCTTACTGCCGAGCAGCGCAAGCGCGTAGGTGAGATCAACGAGAAGATATCTGGTCTAGAGGCAGAGTTTGACAAGAGGTTGCTCGCGGACAGCAATGACCTAGCCATTCACCTTGCCGACGCAAGTCGTCTTGCTGGTTTGAGCGATGCTGAGATTGCGTCTTGCAAAAAAGCAGCCGAGGTCAGAGGGCTCGATGGGTATGTGATACCGCTGCTCAACTACTCAGGCCACCCACTGCTGGCAAACCTTGAGGACAGAAGCCTGAGGGAGGAAATTCTCAAGGCAACTCTTTCCAGGGGTGGTCGCAAGAACAGCAACGACACCTCAGAGGTTGTAAAGCAGCTTCTGGATCTGCGCAGGGAAAAGGCAAAGCTTTTTGGTTATGCAAACTACGTTGACTACGTGACTGCCCAGCAAACTGCGGGAAGCGGAGCAAATGTCCACTCTGTGCTGCGCAAGATTGCTCCAGCGGCAAGAGCAAATGCCGAGCGTGAGGGGGCATTGCTTCAGGAGCTGATGAACCTGGAGACTTCAGGTTCGCTTGAGGCATGGGACTGGTCCCGTTACACCGAACAACTTCGAACCAAGAAATACAGCATCGACACCAGCGTGCTAAAGCCCTATTTCGAGGTACGCAAGGTGCTGGAAGACGGCGTCTTCTTCGCCGCCAACAAGCTCTATGGAATGGTCTTTACTCGCCGCGATGATCTAGTCGGCTACCACCCCGACAACTGGATTTATCAGGTCGATTACGAAGATGGCTCGAAGTGCGGACTCTACCTCTTCGATCCATTTGCTAGGCCCTCAAAGCGCGGTGGCGCCTGGATGAACAACCTAGTTGACCAGTCTCGCCTGCTAGGCAAGCTGCCAGTTGTCGTAAACAACATGAACATTCCAAAGCCTGCCGATGGTGATCCAGCTCTGATGACACTGGATGAAGTCAACACCCTCTTCCACGAGTTTGGTCACACCCTGCACGGCCTGCTATCAGACGTTCACTACCCAAGATTCTCTGGCACCTCTGTAGAGCGCGATTTCGTCGAGTTCCCATCTCAGGTGAATGAGATGTGGATGCTGTGGCCAGAAGTGCTTCAAAACTATGCTGTGCACTACAAAACCGGGGAAAAGCTCTCTCTTGACTGGATTGAGAAACTGACGGCGGCCGAGGGATTCAACCAAGGGTTCGAGACAACTCACTACCTGCAGGCAGCTATCTTGGACCTCGCACTGCACTCTCAGGAGAGCACACCAGAAGATCTGGTTGCATTCGAGGCACAGGCAATCGCAGATTACGGTTTGGACTACTCCCCTGTCCCAACCAGGTATCGGACCAATTACTTTGCACACATCTTTGCCGGTGGTTACTCAGCCGGGTACTACGGCTACATCTGGTCGGAGATCTTGGATGCAGAGTCGGTTGACTGGTTCAAACAAAACGGTGGACTGACCCGTGAAAACGGTAAAAAGTTCGCCGGGGGTCTGCTTTCAAGAGGTGGCTCGAAGGATTCGATGACCCTGGTGCGCGAGCTATTGGGTCGCGAACCAAAGATCGAGCCGCTACTTCGTCGTCGCGGACTTTTGTAGAAGTAGAACTACAACACCAAACACGAGAGCCCAGAAGGCTCCCCCGATACCGAGGATGGCAATGCCTGCCGCACCGGTGAGAAATGTCACCGCTCCTGCCAGGCGCATGGATTCGTCCGCAATTGCTGTTTTCAGCGCACCCGAGAAGGTGTTGAGAAGTGCGATACCGGCGAGGGCGAGTAGGAGCTCCCTTGGAACAGCCAAAACAAACGCGGCAAATGGCGCTGCAAAGATCGCAAAGAGGATGTAGACAACGCCACCCCAGCTTGATGCAATCCACCTGCGCTCAGGATCCTTGGCAGCACCCGCATCGGCATTCAAGGCAGCAGTTATCGCCGCGAGATTGAGGCCGAAACCTCCAAAAAACGATGTGATAGCTGAACCCAGCCCTGTGCTCACAAAAACCCTTCGCACCGGTAGTGGAAAGCCAAGAGATTGCATAATGGCAAGACCGGGCAGGTTCTGGGATGCCATGGTCACCAAGTAAAGCGGGATACCAATTGCCACCATCACCGTTAGGTCGAACTGAGGTGCAATTAGAGCGAGCTCTGGCCAAAAAGTAACTTGACCAAGGTCCCCAACCTCGGGACTTACTCCGATTAGAACAAACCCCAGTGAGATAGCAATCGGAGACGCCCAGACCGCAGCAAAGCGATTCAGCAAGAACCAGGTGATCAGCACCGGAACAATCAGGATTGGAAAATCAACACCTGCATGCACCGTTGCAATGACAAATGGAAAGATGACACCAGCCAGCATGGCAGCTGAGATTTGAGGCGGAATCAGCCTGACGACTCTTGCCAACCAGGGCCAAACTCCGGTGACGACAATCAACAAACTGGCTAGCAGGAAAGCCCCGACCGCCTGTTCAAAACTGACACCGAGCGCCGCAGAAGAGGCGAGAAATGCCGCTCCCGGAGTGGACCAAACCACACTCACTGGCTTTCTGAGCCAGACGGATAGCCCGATTGAAAGAACTCCATAGCCAATCAGCATCAAGGTCAGGGCGGTGGCGGTCTGAGATTGAGAAGCACCCATCGCTGTCAGGCCGGCGATGGCGACCCCGAAAGTGGCCACCGATCCCGTTGTAGAGGCTACGGTTCCGGCGAGAAATGGGGCTATGCGCTGCGAGCTAATTTAGGTTTTCCTAAGCAGTCTTATCTTTGAGTCGCTGCTGCAGCGGTAGCACTTTCGGAAGCTGCTTGGTTCTTACAATCTCGGCGGTAATTACCACCCGACCGTGTTCCTCCGAGCCAGGTAGCTCAAACATTATTGGCCCGAGCACCTCTTCAAGGATTGCCCTCAGGCCACGAGCACCTGTTTCACGTTCTAGGGCCTGGTCTGCAATTAGCTCGATCGCCTCGGGTTCAAATTCGAGCTCAAACCCGTCAATCTCAAACATCCGCTGATACTGCTTGAGCAGCGCATTCTTGGGCTCGGTGAGGATGGAAACCAATGCGGTCTTGTCGAGCTCCTCGACTGTAGCAATCACTGGGAGACGGCCGATGAACTCGGGTATCAAACCGAATTTACGTAGGTCCTCAGGTTGTACTTGCTTGAAAACATTGCTGGAATCGGTCTTCTCCTTGAGGGGAGAGCCGAAACCGATGCCCTTCTTGCCGGTTCTCTCGCCAACAATGGTCTCTAGGCCCGCAAAGGCGCCTGCAACAATAAACAGCACATTTGTGGTGTCAATTTGAATGAATTCCTGCTGAGGGTGCTTGCGACCACCCTGGGGTGGAACAGAGGCCACGGTTCCCTCAAGAATCTTTAGAAGTGCCTGCTGGACACCCTCTCCCGATACATCTCGAGTGATCGAGGGGTTCTCTGCCTTGCGAGAGATCTTGTCGATCTCATCGATGTAGATGATGCCGGTTTCGGCACGCTTTGGATCGAAGTCTGCAGCCTGCAATAGCTTCAGGAGAATGTTCTCGACGTCCTCGCCGACGTAACCGGCTTCGGTCAGTGCGGTCGCATCAGCCACCGCGAACGGTACGTTGAGACGTTTGGCAAGAGTCTGGGCCAGATAGGTCTTGCCACAACCGGTTGGACCAATCATCAAAATGTTGGATTTGGCAATCTCAATATCGTCGTGACTCTTGCCTGCTCTGGTGAGCGTGCCTTTTGCACGAATGCGCTTGTAGTGGTTGTAGACCGCCACCGAAAGCTGCTTTTTAGCACCATCTTGGCCAATGACATACTCGTCCAGAAACGCCTTGATCTCCTTCGGGTTTGGAAGATCAATGCTCTCAGCCTCGGTTGCTACGGCGTTTCCGAGCTCCTCTTCAATGATTTCGTTGCAAAGTTCGATGCACTCGTCGCAAATGTAGACCGAAGGTCCAGCTATGAGTTTTCGAACCTGCTTTTGGCTCTTTCCACAGAAAGTGCACTTCAAAAGCTCAGAGGTCTCTGACAAGGTCATGGCAAAACCCTATATCTACCGAAGGACTTTTTGCCTTAGGCGTGTCGGATTTAGGCCTTGCGGCTGGTTAGCACCTGATCGATCAGTCCATACTCGAGGGCATCCTGAGCGGTCAGGATCTTGTCTCGATCGATGTCCTTGTTCACCTGGTCAACAGGCTTTCCGGAGTGCTTTGCCAACGTCTCTTCGAGCCACTCACGCATGCGCATGATTTCGCGTGCCTGGATCTCGATGTCCGAAGCCTGGCCCCGACCCGCGTCACCTGTGGCAGGCTGGTGAATCAGCACTCTGGCGTTTGGCAGCGCGAGACGCTTGCCCTTGGCACCCGCAGCCAACAAGACCGCAGCAGCCGATGCGGCCTGGCCTAGACAAACAGTCTGAATCTGCGGCTTGATGTACTGCATGGTGTCGTAGATTGCGGTCAAAGCGGTGAATGACCCGCCAGGAGAGTTGATGTACATGGTGATGTCGCGGTCTGGGTCTTGAGATTCAAGAACCAGAAGCTGAGCCATGATGTCGTCGGCAGATGCGTCGTCGACCTGAACCCCTAGAAAGACAATGCGATCCTCAAACAACTTGGTGTATGGGTTGTGGCGCTTGAAGCCGTATGAGGTGCGCTCTTCGAACTCGGGAAGGATGTAGCGCGACTGCGGCATCTGGATGCGGCCAGCTGCTGACTCTTGGTAGCTCATTACTCAGCCTTTCCAACGCCGGTGGAGCGGTTTGCGAACTCCTGAATGTGGTCAATAAAGCCGTACTCGAGGGCCTCTTGCGCGGTGAACCAGCGGTCGCGGTCACCGTCTTTCATGATCTGCTCCACAGTCTTACCGGTCTGCTTTGCGGTGATCGATGCGAGCTGGTGCTTCATAGACATAATCAGCTCAGCTTGAGTCTGGATGTCACTGGCGGTACCGCCAAAGCCACCGTGCGGCTGGTGCAAAAGTACGCGAGTGTTTGGTGTGGCATAGCGCTTACCCTTTGCTCCCGATGAGAGTAAGAACTGACCCATCGATGCACACATGCCGATTCCGACGGTAACAATGTCGTTTGGCACGTACTGCATGGTGTCGTAGATCGCCATGCCAGCTGTGATTGAGCCACCTGGAGAGTTGATGTAGAGGAAGATGTCCTTCTCAGCGTCTTCGGCTGCCAAAAGCAGGATCTTGGCGCAAATCTCGTTTGCGTTCTCATCGCGAACCTCGCTGCCCAACCAAACAATTCGGTCCTTCAGCAGGCGATCAAAAACGCCGTTTCGCTCCATTTGAGGCATGGACATAAGGGGTATCTCCTTAGCTATCTGAAACAAAGATAGTCAGGCAAACCAAAACCTTGTGGCATGTTCGCCCAAGGCGTTAGTTGTTGGCTTCGGTTGAAACCTTGTTTCCCTTTGAGTCAACGATTTCTGCAGCAGCCACCAGAGCATCTACCGCCTTACGACGAGCTAGCTCGCCAACAAAAGCAGGGACCTGACCGGCATTGGCCACCTGCTTAATGAACTCGTTTGGATCCATGCCGTAGTTGCGAGAGGTGAAAGCCAGGTACTCAATAAGCTCCTGGTCCTCAACCTTGATGCCCTCAGCTTCAACAACTGCGTCAAGCAGCAGCTGGGTGCGGAAGTTCTTCTCGGTCTCCTCGGTCACCTCTTTGCGGTGAACGTCATCAGCCTGGCGTCCCTCGCCCTCGAGATGGCCTTCAACCTCGCGCTTAACAGCTTCCTCAGAAACCGGAATCTTTGCCTTTTCCAACAGCTCATCGATCATGATGTCGCGAGCCTGCAGGATCTGCTTGCGAGCTAGGTTGACCTCGAGCTTCTTCTCAATGTCCGCCTTCAATTCGGCAATGGTGTCGAACTCTGAGGCGAGCTGGGCAAATTCGTCGTCTGCCTTTGGAAGCTCGCGCTCCTTTACCGCGTTTAGGGTTACCGAAACCTCGGCATCCTGACCCGCTAGCTCACCACCGACAAGCTTGGAGCGGAACGTGGTGCTCTCACCTGCGGTCAGGGTCTCTAGGGCCTCATCAATACCGTCTAGCAACCGGCCAGAGCCGATTTCGTAGGAGATGTCCTTCGCCGTATCGATGGTCTTGCCGTCGATGTTCGCAGTTAGGTCAATCGAGGTGAAGTCACCCTTCTGAGCTGGGCGCTCAACGGTCTTTAGGGTTCCAAAACGAGCACGAAGGGCATCGAGTTCAGTGTCGACATCTAGCTTGGCAACCTTGAGGGCATCAACCTTGACCTTCATCCCCTTGTATTCAGGGAGCTTGAACTCTGGGCGAACTTCAACCTCAAGCTCGATCTTCAGATCCTTGTCTGGCTCTGCAGCCGATGGTGCCTGCAGCACATCTGCCTGCGGGGTGGCAAGCGGAACCAGCTTCTCTGCCGCAAGTGCCTGACGGTAAAAGTCATCCATGCCATCGTTGATTGCCTGGGCGATGATCATGTCCTTGCCCACGCGCTGGTCCATAACCGCAGCAGGTACCTTGCCCTTGCGGAAACCCGGGATGTTCACCTGCTCAGAAACTGTCTTGTAGGCGGCGTCCAGGGCTGGCTTGAAGTCTGCCGGCTCAACAGTGATGGTGAGCTTGACGCGCGTTGGGTTGAGCTTTTCTACGTTAGTTTTCAACGTTTCTCCGTGAGATAGGTGGACTACTCAGTA
>JACCDI011521883.1_pt1 | contig 39185 bp, 36 predicted proteins | sample 7442791 | NCBI WGS metagenome assembly JACCDI01 (sample SAMN15323434, study PRJNA562643) | freshwater metagenome | isolation source: river surface water | place: USA:Blue River Watershed | collected 2017-08-15 | reverse complement strand
TTCTTTATTTGATTTCTGGAACTTAATTGTAAAAAGTACTGACCGTTAGAGCCAGCATTAATTAAGTAGTTGCTTTTATTGTTATCGTAAATTTTGAATAAGTTAATTGGGATTAAAAACCCCGGATCTATTTGGTCACTGTAAATAATACTTTCTCCAATAGCCAAGTCCAATCCCTTTTTAAGGTTAAACTGAATGGTATGACTTGCTATAAATTTCTGCCTGTTGATGATACGAATATCACCACTTACGCCTCCATTATAGGTGGGATAAGTTTTTGTGGAGTCAACAATCTCTGAGTTTAACCAGCCATGAAAATAATTAAATCTTAACCATTTAATTGGGTTATAATCCAATCTAATTAAAGGGAAACTAGGTGCGCGATCTGATAAGACGATACGACCATTTTCACCATAACCCCATACAATTTGGTCTTTACCAAAACTGATAGAACCATTTTTAAAACTATAATTGATATTGGCACGTATATCTGAATGATTGATTCTTTTTGGGTTGTTTAATCCCACTAAAATAATTCCTGTTGCAGGCGCTTGTCTTCGGAAATCTAATTTATTAACTGTATAGTATTTTTGTACATCGCCCGATTCAGTAATATCTCTGTAGAGTAATTGGTAACTCCATCTTTTTCCTACTTTACCCCAAAGATTTAAGCCATTGCTAACCTGTGTAATGCCAATGCCACTGCCTCCCAATCTGTTAGCACTTATATTGGGATCCAAGTTCATCGAAAAATCCTTGGTATGTATAAAAAACATTCTTGGACGTTGGTAAGCATCTTTGACAAAGAAACCAATTTCATTCTTTGTTATCGTATTTGTAGCTGCAGACTGGTCGTATTCTTGTTTATAAAATACGAGTTCCTCTTGTTCTATTTTTGATAAACTATCTTTTTTAAGGTATAGTTGATTCAGTGCATTTGCAATTTGAATTCTATCAATCGGCTGAATGATATCCTGCCATTGTATTAAACCCTTTTGCGCCATTCTAGATAAGTAAGGGTAAACCTCGGAATTTTTATTTTCAAAAATTGTTTGCGCTTGGATAGCAGTCATTGTAAAGCAAAAGAAAAGGATGCCGATAATTTTTTTCATTAATACGCGTTTTGATCTCCTCTAAAAATATTCACAACAGTCTGAATTATGATTTGCAAATCGAGCCAGAAGGACCATCTGTGTATATAGTATAAATCAAAATTCACACGACGTTGCATTTCCTCGGTTGTTTTTGTTTCACCTCTACATCCATTCACTTGCGCAAGTCCAGTGATACCCGGTAAAACCAAGTGACGTAACATATAATTGTCGACAGTTTGAGCAGATTCAATATTCAAAGGAGTTGGATGTGGTCTTGGCCCTACCACCGACATGTTACCTAATAACACATTCCAAAATTGAGGTAGTTCATCCAAGTTCGTTTTACGTAATAATTTTCCAATGGTAGTAATTCTTGGATCGTCTTTGGTTGCTTGGTTATAATTACCGCCTTCATCTAGGTCCGAACTATCTTTAACCATGGACCTGAATTTATAACAAGTAATTTTTTTATTATTGATGCCCCAACGTTCTTGTTTAAAAAATACTGGCCCCTTGCTAGTTATTTTTATAATGAATGCAATCAGTGGAAAAATAAAAATACCAATTGTCAAAAAGAAAGTGCTTGCAAAAAGGATATCAAATATGCGCTTTGCAATTTTATTTTCCTTTTTATCTAAAGGTAAAAATCCAATATTCACAACAGGCAACTGCCCTATGTTTTGAATAAAAACAGAGGAGACAGTAAAGTCAGTTAAATCTGGCAGCATCCGAACGCGCACTCTATTTGCGTCACAGATGTCGATACAGGTTTGAATTTGATTTGCTTCGGTATTCGGTAGTGCAATAAAAACTTCGTTCACCGAATTTGATTTTAACACTGCGTCTAGCTGGTCTATATTTCCAAAATAATTTGCCTTATCTGCTAATTTTGGTTGCTCAGCAATGTACCCAGCACATTGGTAGCCGTAATAATAATATTTCTGAACTGTTTCAATAAAATTAACTGCCACATTATTGGCCCCAATTAATAGCACTTGGTCAAAATAAGCGCCTTTATACAAGGCGGCATGTATTTTTTTACGGAGTGCATATTTTGTTGCGATGGCTAAAAAAGAACATCCGCTTACAAAAACAATAATAAAAGGAGAGGAATATTTGTGGTTTAGGCTTAAAAAGAACAAAATTGAACTTAACGAAACAGCAAATAAAATGGTATGATAAAGAATGAGTACAATTTCCTCCGAAAACTTATTGGACCTTTTTTCACTATATAAATTAGAAAAAATAGACAGGGACCACCACAAACCAATTGCCACTAAGTAAAAAACTGGGCTTAGAACAGGTATTACCCCTTTGTTAAACCCATAAGCTGTTAGAAAATAGCTTGCAAACACCACCAACGCGTCTAGCGCGTACCTTATATTTTTAAGTAATATATTGGGTTTTTGCATGAATATTTTTGCGACTAATTAATCAATTAAAGTGGGGGGATAAACAAAGCTAAATAAAAATGAGTTAAAGGACCTATAAAAACCACTAAATGCATGAAAATTAACTGATTATTTACTTGAAAATAGATAAGATATACTATCTTCGTTTTCGAACTCTCCCCCCCAACTTTTAGTATGTAGTATCGACTGATTTTATCTAAGTTTTTAACCATAAATAACTTAGAATAATCAACAAGCGTCGTATATTTGCAGCATAAAATCTATAACTATGCCCTGTATGGGACTTAGAGTGGCCATGCCGTACAAAAATCTTAATATTCTATTTATGAATTTAATTAAACGTTCTTTACTTGGTTTATTTTTTCTTTTGCTAACCAGTACGATAGTTTTAGCCCAGTCTGGCGCTAACTTATTGGCTAACAAGGACTTATCAACAATTAAGGTAGATGCCCTTACCGATGCTGAAATAGCACAAATACAAGCGCAGTTGAAACAGGCTAATGTTAGTATTGACATGGTTGAGTCTCAAGCAATTGCTAAAGGGATGTCCTCTTCAGAGTTTGCTAAACTAAAAGCAAGGTTAGCGAATGTAAAGGCAGGAGGCAAAAATGGTTCCCCTTTAACAAAAAAAACAGTTAGTAAATCAACGGAAAACGCGCAAGATACCATTGGAAAAGACTTTTATATTCCTTCTACCATCAATCCTTTGATCTATGGATCAGAACTTTTTGCGAATAGCCAAGGTTTTAAGACCAACGAAAACGTTGCAACTCCACTTAATTACGAGGTAGGTACCAATGATGTCTTGAAATTAGTGGTTTATGGTGTGCAAGAATATAGTGCAGATTTAGATGTGAGCAAGGAAGGAACGGTGTTAATTGAAAACGTGGGTCGTGTAAAAGTGGCAGGTTTAACTATTGAAGCTGCTACTACAAGGATTAAACAACAAATGGCGAATACGGCTTATCCAAGTTTAAGATCAGGTGAATCAAAAATGGCTTTAACCGTGGGAGATACACGAACCATCCAGATCACTATTATTGGTGCGCAAAGAAGTGGTAATTACAATGTATCTTCTTTGTCCAATGTATTAAGTGCCTTAACCTTGGCCGGTGGCCCGAACGAAATTGGTTCTTACAGAGCAATCGAACTTATCCGTCAAAACAAAGTGGTTAAAACTTTTGACTTATATGCGTTTATGCAAAATGGAGATCAATCACAAAATATGGGTTTAAAAGACCGTGATGTGATTAAAGTCCCTCCTTATAAAGGTAGAATTGAAATTAAAGGACAAGTAAAACGTCCAGGTATTTTTGAAATCAATGGTGCAGAAAACTTCAAGCAATTTTTACAATACGCAGGTGGCTTTGACGACACTGCTTATACAGCTTGGGTGAAAGTGATTCAAAAGAATGAGAAAGAAAAAGCAGTAAAGGATTTAGCACAAAATCAATTTACTACTTATCAACCACAGGGTGGAGACATCATCAATGTATCTAAAATTTTAGATCGTTTCCAAAACAGGGTAAAATTAACAGGTGCTGTGTTTAGACCAGATGTATATGAATTAACGGAAGGCATGCGCATAAGCGACTTAGTGCAAAGAGCAGATGGTTTAAGAGAAGATGCCTTTACTGGCAGGGCACAATTAGTGCGCTTGAAGCCTAATTTATTAAAAGAATTGGTCACTGTAAACTTATCAAAGGCTTTACAAAAAGATCCTACCGATAATATTCTTTTACAAAGAGAAGATGAATTGTATATTAATTCTATTGTTGATTTAAGAGATTCATTAACTGTTGATTTATTAGGTGAGGTAAGAAGCCAAGGCCGTTTTAACTATGTAGATAGTATGACGGTGAAGGATTTGATTTTAATGGCAGGTGGCTTTACTTATGCAGCTAACAAACAAATAGAAGTGGCAAGATTGATCAAGTTTGGAGATAGAGTTACGGATAATCAAGTAGCAACTATTTTAAGAACAGAAGTAAATGGTGATTTAAGTTTTAATCCTGGTCAAGAAAATTTTGTATTACAACCAATGGATGTGGTAACTATCACTAAAAAAGTAGGTTTCACCAATCCAGAAGTGGTAAGTATTGTTGGTCAGGTACAAAATGTAGGTAAATATACTTTGAGTACTCGTGTAGAAAGAGTGAGTGATATTGTAAAACGTGCAGGTGGTTTAATCGGAGAAGCATATGGCGAAGGTGCGTATATCAAAAGAAGCCGTTACCAAATTGATACTTTAAAAGCAGATGAATCTAAAACATCTATCGAAGAAGCCTATAATAGAAAGTTCAAAGCACAACAGGCTGCAGAGAAGCAAAGTTTAACTGCAATTATGAGCCCAAACTCTGCAAACGGATTGGATGGGCAATCAGCTGTTGATATGCAAAAACAACAAAGGAAAAATTTAAAAGACACTTTAGATATTTTATTCAAAGAATTAAACGAGGACACCTATCAGATTGCGATAGACATTAATAAAATTATTCAAAAGCCTGGTTCAGAATTTGATTTGGTATTAAGAGATAAGGATGAAATTATTATTCCAAAAACAGATAATCGTGTAAAAATTAGTGGTGGTGTATTAAGACCAACTAATATAGTCTACCGTGAAGGTTTGACCATTGGCGAATGTATTAGTGCTGCAGGTGGTATCAGTGAGTATGCCAGAAGAGGCAGGGCCTATGTAGTTTATGCCAATGGAAAATCTAAAAGAACGATGCATTTTGGTTTGTTTAGAATTAATCCTACCATTAGGCCGGGTTCTGAAATCGTATTGCCTGAAACCAATGAGAAAAAGGATAAACCGTTAACAAGTATTATCCAATTTACAACCGTACTCGCACAGATAGCAAGTGCTATTGCAACTATATCTATCTTAAACAGATAAGCATGACAGAGCAACAAACGCAAATAGAAAACGACGAGATTTCTTTAAAGGAATTGATTCAGAAAATACAGGAATGGATTGCGTATTTAAAAACGCAATGGAAGCTCATTATTGGCATTGCTGCAATTGGAGGGATCATTGGATTTGTATATGCAAGCTTTCAAAAACCAAATTATTTAGCGACAACTACTTTCGTATTGGAAGAAGATAAAGGTGGTGGCGGACTCGGTGGTGCGATGGGCTTAGCGAGTAGTTTTGGTTTTGACTTAGGCGGCGGAGGTGGTGGTTTATTCACCAGTGCGAATATCATAGAATTAATGAAGAGTCGTTTGGTGGTGGAGAAAACATTACTCAACCCAGTGCAAATAGCAGGTAAAGAAATTAGCTTAGCAGATTATTATATAGAGTTTAATGAATTGAAAGAGACTTGGGCTAAAAAACCAAGACTTGCCAATATTAGTTTTCCAGTAAATGCAGATAGAACGAAATTTAGTTTGGAACAGGATTCTATTTTGCAAACTATTTCGAAAGCTCTAACAAAGGAAAATTTAGCTATTGCTCAGAAAGATAAGAAAGTTAGTATTATAAGTTTAACTGTAAAAACCGAAAATGAATTATTTTCTAAACTATTTTGTGAGCAATTGCTAAAAGAAACTTCTGATTTTTATATTGAAACAAAAAGTAAAAAATCTAGGTTGAATGTAGATATTTTACAAAAACAAGCAGATAGTATCAGAGCAGAATTGAACGGCGCTATTACTGGCGTTGCAGCTGCGAGCGATAATGTGTATAATTTGAATCCTGCATACAATGTAAAGAAAACCCCAGGCACAAGACGTCAGGTAGATGTGCAAGCCAACACAGCCATATTGACTCAACTGGTAGCACAATTAGAATTGTCTAAAGTTAGTTTAAGAAAAGAAACTCCCTTAGTGCAATTAATTGATCGTCCTATTTTACCATTAGAGAAGGATAAGGTTGGTAGATTAAAGTCATTGTTATTAGGTGGATTTTTGGCAGGCTTTTTAACAATCTTGTATTTGGTGTTTAGCCAGTTGTTCAAGATGATGGTTGCTTAGAAAATGATTAGTGTGCTATAATTGTTAATTGGATATATGTCAATAAACTTAAATCATTAACACACTGTATATAGTTATAAATAATTTCTAACTCTTTTCTCGAGAGATTAATAAATAGTAAAAAAAGGTGTTTGTGCGCAGAAATTTTAAACTTTTAAAATGAATTTAAGCGATAAAAAAATAGCAATTATTGGATTAGGTTATGTAGGATTGCCCTTAGCCATTGAATTTGGTAAAAAATTTAAAGTACTAGGGTTTGATACCAATCAATTTAGAATTGAGGAACTTAATCTTTTAAACGATCGTACTAATGAAGCAGACCTTGTTGGCATGAAAAATGCAATGGAGTTGTCCAAATCACAACTTGGCTTGGGATTAATTTTTTCAACTAATGTAGAAGACTTAATAAATTGCAATATTTTTATTGTAACAGTGCCCACACCTATTGATCAGTTCAAAGCCCCTGATTTAACTCCATTGTTGAAAGCTTCTGAGATGTTGGGCAAAGTGATCAAAAAAGGTGATATAGTAATTTATGAATCTACGGTTTACCCTGGTTGTACTGAAGAAGATTGTGTTCCTGTGTTGGAAAAATATTCCGGATTGAAGTATAATCAAGATTTTTATTGTGGTTATTCCCCCGAACGAATTAATCCAGGTGACAAGGTAAACACTTTAACCAAAATTAAAAAGGTTACCTCTGGGTCAACTCCTGAAATTGCTGATGTAGTTGATAGCCTTTATAGAAGTATTATCGAAGCTGGTACGCATAAGGCTCCAAGTCTTAAAGTTGCCGAAGCTTCCAAAGCGATAGAAAATGCACAACGGGATATTAATATTTCATTTATTAATGAATTAGCATTGATTTTTGACCGAATGGGAATTGATACCAATGATGTTTTGGATGCAGCAAGTACGAAATGGAATTTTTTGAAGTATAAGCCAGGTTTAGTTGGTGGACATTGCATAGGTGTAGATCCTTATTACCTTGCACATAAAGCTGAAAGCTTGGGCTATCATCCACAAGTGATTTTATCCGGAAGAAGGGTTAATGATAATATCGGAATGTTTGTGGCAAATAAATTAGTAAAACTTTTAATTGCTAAGAACCATCTGATATCAAAATCTAATGTATTGGTTTTGGGTATAACCTTTAAGGAGGATTGCCCAGATATTAGAAATTCAAAGGTGATAGATATTGTAAAAGAATTACGACAATTTAATATAAATGTAGATGTATTTGATCCACATGCAGATAAACATGAAGTTCTGGAGGAATATGGAATAATATTGATTGATAAAATAAACAAAACCTATGATGGTGTCATTTTAGCAGTATCACACAAGGAATTTTTAGCACTTGATTTGGATCAGCTTAAATCATCAAGTTCATCTGTAATTTTTGATACTAAAGCATTTTTAAATCGTGAAAAAATTGATGCAAGATTATAAAACAAAAAATATGTTAAAAGATAAATCTATACTAATAACTGGAGGAACTGGATCATTAGGCAAGGCCTTGACTTCACATATCTTTAAATATCATTCTGATATAAAAAAGTTGATCATCTTATCTAGAGATGAACAAAAACAATTTCAAATGGCTCAGGAATTTCCTGAGAATGAATTTCCGCAAATTCGTTTTTTTTTAGGTGATGTTAGGGATGAAAGTCGATTAATTCGCGCTTTTCAAGGTGTAGACATTGTTATTCATGCTGCTGCAATGAAACATGTACATCTTGCGGAATACAATCCAGATGAATGTATTAAAACTAATATCGGCGGCGCTCAAAATGTTATTCATGCTGCTTTGCAAACCAATGTTTCCAATGTAGTAGCACTTTCTACAGACAAAGCTTGTGCGCCAATTAATTTATATGGTGCTACAAAATTAACGTCTGATAAACTATTTGTTGCCGCAAATAATATTAAAGGAACTAATCCAATAAAATTTTCAGTAGTGCGTTATGGAAATGTTATGGGGTCTAATGGCTCTGTAATTCCTTATTTCTTGAAGAAAAAAAGCGAAGGAAAATTACCAATCACAGATGCCGCCATGACTCGCTTTAACATATCCTTACAAGGAGGGGTTGATATGGTTATGCATGCTATTGAACACGCTTGGGGTGGTGAAATATTTATCCCCAAAATACCATCCTATCGAATAACTGATGTAGCAAAAGCGGTTGCTCCAAACTGTGAACTAGAAATTATAGGAATACGTCCTGGAGAAAAAATTCATGAAGAAATGATTACTACTTCTGATTCTTTTTATACATATGATTTAGGTAAATACTTTACAATACTGCCTTCTGTACCTAATTTTATAATAAATGATTTTATTACTACGTTTGGTGCTAAAAAAGTTGTTGAAGGATTCAACTATGATTCAGGAACAAATTCAGAATGGGAGACTGTGGAGAGTTTAAGAAGGTTGATCAAAGAGCATGTAGATTTAAATTTCTAATAAATGAATAATTCAATAATTCCATATGGCAAACAGAATATTACAAAAGAAGATATCGATGCCGTTGTAGAAGTTCTAAAATCCGATTATTTAACTCAAGGTCCAAAGATTAAAGAGTTTGAAGATCATTTTGCTCAATATATTGGGAGTAAATATGCTGTTGCAGTCTCAAATGGAACTGCAGCCTTGCATTTATGTACTTTGGCATTAGGTGTTACAGAAGGAGATAAAGTAATTACATCCCCTATTACTTTTTCAGCATCTGCTAATTGTATTCGTTATTGTGGTGGTGAAGTTATATTTTCAGACATTGATCCATCTAATTTTCTTTTAGATATTAATAAAGTAAGAGCTTTATTAGAGAGTTCCCCCAAGGGTACTTATTCAGGAATTATTCCTGTTGATTTTGCTGGTAAAGCAGTTAATATGGAGGCATTTAGGAAATTGGCAGATGAGTTTAGTTTATGGATTATTGAAGATGCCTGTCATGCACCAGGTAGTTTTTTTACTGATAGTAATGGAATTAGACAAAATTGTGGTAATGGAAGTTTTGCAGAATTGTCTATATTTTCTTTTCACCCAGTCAAACACATTGCATCAGGGGAAGGCGGAATGATCACTACTAACAATGAACTATTGTATGAAAAATTACTTAAGCTGCGAACACATGGCATAACAAAAGATCCGAATAATTACCAAAATTCAATTGAATTTGCAGCTGGAACTCAGACACATCATAATGAATATCCGGGTTGGTATATGGAAATGCAGGAATTGGGTTTTAATTATAGGATGACTGATTTTCAGGCTGCTCTAGGAATAACCCAACTTAAAAAAGCTAATGATGGCTTGCAAAGAAGAAAAGAGATTGCGCTAAAATACAATCAGGCATTTAAAAATATCTCTCAAATTGTTTTGCCTCAGCCTGAATTAATAGGAGAAGAGTTTTTTTCGCATGCATATCATTTATTTATTATCCAGGTAGAAAATAGACTTGAAATGTACAATGAACTTCGTAAGAAAAACATTTTCGCACAAATACATTACATACCTGTTCATTTGATGCCTTACTATCAAAATTTGGGGTGGAAAGCAGGGGATATGCCATTGGCAGAAGCATACTATAAAAAATGCCTCAGTATTCCCATGTATCCTACATTGTCTGATGCCGAACAGGATTATGTTATAGAAACCATACTTTCTTTACTTGGCAAAGCATAAAATATTTATTCGCGCAGACGGAAATGCTACTATAGGTCTGGGTCATGTTACTAGAGGCTTGTCTCTGGCTGAAATGTTAAATGATACGTTTAATTGTGTATTTGTTATCGTGGATCCTATGGAATCCATAAAAACCATGATTGAACCCCTTGCTAAGTTACATACATTACGAAGTGCAAGAGATACGACTTGGCTAGAATCTATAGATGCAAAATCCGACGTAGTTTTACTAGATGGATATCATTTTGATGAGCAATATCAATATCAGATCAAACAATTGGGAATTAAACTGGTAGTGATCGATGACAATGCCGATATGCACTATTTTGCGGATCTTATCATCAACCATGGATCATCTGTCATTGTTTCAAAATATCAAAAAGAAAGCTATACTAGAATATTAGCCGGTTTTGATTATCTGATTTTAAGAAAGGCTTTTTTGAACGCGGCAAAAAAAACACGTCAAATAGCTAATTTACATACAGCATTAATATGTATGGGTGGTGCAGATCCTAAAAATTTAACTTCAAAATATTTATTTGCGGTGCTCAAATCTGGTTTGTTTACCAAAGTGAATGTTGTAGTTGGCGGAGCAAATGAAGCGCGTTTAGAAAACCTATTCGATGATGGTAATTATTCAAATGTAGTTGTGCATCGTAATCTTAACGCTATCGAATTAATAGAATTGATTCGACAATCACAAATTGTAATTAGCCCTGCGAGCACTATGTCGTTGGAAATTTGCTGTGTGAAGGCTGGACTTTTAACTGGAACCACTGTAAATAATCAGAAAAACATACTACGACAGTTAGTCGATCATAATTGCTGTAGCTCAATTGATGATATGGAATTGGTATCCGAAGAAAATATTATTTCTGCATTGACGGAATTGATGGATATTAAAAAAATTAATACGATGATGCATAATCAACAAACCTCCATAGATGGAAATTCGGACTCAAGGGTAAGCGAAGCCATTAAAGCACTATTAAATTGAAAACTTTGAATATTGGTCTTCTTCTAAGTGGAAATCTCGGTTTTATTTGTTTAAAACATATTGTTTCGAAGTATAAAGTAGATTTTGTGCTTTCTGATAAAAATTCTATGTTGATTTGTGAATTCTGTCAACATGAAAATATTCCAATTTTTATTGGTAATCCACGCAATATTGAAGCAAAACTATTTGTTGAGAGACATCGGCCTGATATACTCTTATCGATTAATTATTTATTTATCATTGAGCCTACGCTTTTTAGTTTAGCTCGATTATACGCCATAAATTTACATGGCTCATTATTGCCAAAGTACCGAGGACGTGCTCCGCATGTGTGGGCAATTATAAATAATGAAAAAGAAACTGGCGTGACAGCTCATATTATATCTGAGGGCTGTGACGAAGGAGATATTATCCTACAACATAAATTTAGGATTACAAATGAAATGACAGGTTCGGATATATTGGTTTATTTCCAGACAATTTACCCTAAAATGATAGATCAAATTTTGTTTGACATAGAAAATAATAATGTAAAAACTTATGAACAAGATAATTCTAAGGCGACATGGTTCGGTAAAAGAACAGCCGAAAGTGGTTTATTAATCTGGGATTGGCAACGTGAACGAATTCATAACTGGGTTAGAGCTCAAGCTCGCCCCTATCCTGGCGCGTTTACCTTCTATAATGGAGTGAAAATTACAATTAATAGAATTGGCTTTAGTGATTTTGGCTTTAAGGAAGACTTAACGAATGGATATATTTTAAATACAAATCAATTACCAATAATTAAAACCCCCAATGGTGCTGTTACCTTAATTGATTGGGAGGCAGATTCAGAAATTATTTTAAAACAAGGAGGAGTGTTCCATGAAAGATGTTAAAATCGGGAAATATGTGATTGGTGATTCGCATAAGCCTTTCATAATTGCAGAGATGAGCGGAAACCACAACCAGTCACTAGATAAAGCATTAGCTATTGTGGACGCGGTTGCCGCAACAGGTGCCCATGCATTAAAACTACAGACATATACAGCAGACACCTTAACAATAAATGTATCGCATGGGGAGTTCAACATCAGTGATCCTAAATCATTATGGAATAATCGTAATTTATACGAGCTTTATCAGGAAGCATATACCCCATGGGAGTGGCATCAAGCGATTTTCGAAAGAGCAAAAGAAAAAGGCATCATGTGTTTTAGTACGCCTTTTGACGATTCTGCAGTAGACTTCTTGGAAGAGCTAGGAGTTGAGGCATATAAAATAGCTTCATTTGAAAATAATCATCTGCCTTTATTAAGAAAAATTGCACAAACTGGGAAGCCTGTCATCATGTCTACTGGCATTTCTACTCTAGCTGATATTGAAATTGCAGTTAAAACATTGCGTGAAAACGGTTGTAAAGACCTTATTCTTTTAAAGTGCACGAGTACTTATCCTGCGACACCTGAAAATACAAATATCAAAACAATTCCACATCTAGCTGAGCTTTTTAATTGCCACGCTGGCTTGTCCGACCATACCCACGGTATAGGGGTTTCTATTGCGTCAGTTGCTTTAGGTTGTCGGGTTATTGAAAAACATTTTACTTTGAACCGCGCTGAAGGTGGCGTTGATGCAGCATTTTCTATGGAGCCATCTGAATTTAAAATGCTTGTAGAAGAATCTGAAAGAGCCTTTTTATCACTTGGCAGGGTGACTTATGGTATTATGGAGGATGAAAAAAAGAGTTTAACTTTTAAGCGCTCCGTTTATATTGTTGAAGATATGAAAGCCGGAGATGAATTCACTCCTAGCAATATTCGAATTATACGACCTGGATTGGGTGTTGCCCCAAAGTATTTTGAAAATTTTTTAGGAAAACGTGTAAATAAAAATGTAAAGAGAGGTACTGCCTTGACTTTTGATTTACTTGGATGACACGTAAAAATCCTTATGAATATATAACGACATATTTAAGATGAATACAAAATATAAATGTCTCGCCATTATTACTGCGCGCGGTGGAAGCAAAAGAATTCCTCGTAAGAATATTAGATCTTTTTTGGGTAAACCAATTATTAATTATTCTATTGAATCTGCCTTAGGTGCATCTTGTTTTGATGTAGTAATGGTTTCAACAGATGATCAGGAAATTGCAGACTTAGCTATAAAAGCAGGTGCGAAAGTACCTTTTTTTCGTTCAATTGAGAATTCTAATGATTTTGCAACAACTGCAGATGTTATTAATGAAGTATTGTTAGAATACAAGTCAATTGGGATAACCTTTGAGTATTGTTGCTGTATTTATCCTACCGCACCATTTGTTACCTCTGAAAAGCTTCAAAATGCTTATCAATTAATTAAGTCAACCGGAGCCGATTCGGTGGTACCAATTGTAAGTTTTGGCTTTCCCATTTTGCGTTCGTTTAGAATAGAAGATGACCGTGTGCAGATGAACTGGCCTGAGCATCTGAATTCAAGATCACAAGATCTTCCACCAGCTTATCATGATTGTGGTCAATTCTATTTCTTAAATGTTGGTGTATTTGAACAAACCAAAAAACTTTTCAATGAGTTCACCGTACCACTTGAAATGCCAGAATCAGAGGTGCACGATATCGATAATGAAGAAGATTGGAAAGTGGCAGAAATTAAATACACTTTTTTACAAGCTAAAGCTGGTAAATGAGATATAAATTGCTTGTCATTGGTTGTGGGAACATAGGTGCCCTATATGATTGGAATAGCGAGGCTGTGCTGACCCATGTAAAAGCATTTTCACAGCATGGATCATTTGAAATTAGTTGCTACGATACTAATGAAGAACTACTTGAAAGAGTGTGTAAACGATACAATGCCAAAAAAGTAACTACGTTATCTGGAGATTTTTACAAGAGCTTTGATGTAGTTTCCTTATGCACACCAACTTTTACACATGAAACTATTCTTATAGAACTTTTTCAGGCAGATGTACCAGTAATAATTTGTGAGAAGCCAATTTCCGACAATTTGACATCACTTGAAAATTTAGCTAAACAATATAAAAAGTCAAAAAGTAAAGTGATCGTCAACTATATACGTCGTTTTCAGCCCGATTTTATTTTTTTAGCAAATCAGATTAAAAAGCAACTTAAAAAAGACCCACTAACTAGTGTAGCAATAAGATATCAACGTGGTATGATTAATAATTGTTCTCATGCCTTCGATTTATTGAATTTTTTATTTAATAAAGAAATTAGGTTGGAATCCGTGGTTTCTGGCCCTAAAGTGTTGGATCATTTTAATAATGATCCAACGTTCTCTTTAATAGGAAGTTGGAATGAAGTTTTTGTAAACATAATGGGATTACCCAACGTTCGATTTTCACATTTTGAAATTGATTTATATTTCACCCAAAGTAAAATAGCTATTCGAGATTCTGGAAACATAATTGATTGGTTTTATGCACCTGATAGTACTGGATATTTGAAGCCACTAGAGCATATTTCAGCAAAGAGCAGTAAAGACTGCTTAAAGGATTATATGGTTGGAGTGAGTGAACACACCTTCGAGTTTCTACAAAACCTAGGCAATAATGACAATTTTATGAGTGCACTTGAAATGAATAAGACAATTATTAAACTATTAAACTAATACAATGGCAAAGCTAGCAATCAAAGGTGGCACCCCGGTTAGAACAAAGCTATTCCCCGCCTATAACACAATTGGTGAAGAAGAAAAACGCGCAGTGATGAAAGTGCTAGATAGTGGCAATCTCTCCCAATTTTTAGGCGCATGGCACAAAGACTTCTATGGCGGGCCTACCGTGCAGCAATTTGAAAAAAATTGGGCTACCGTTTTCGGTTCAAAATATGCTATTTCTGTAAATTCAAATACTTCAGGTTTATTTACAGCCATAGGTGCATGCGGTATAAAAGCTGGAGACGAAGTAATCGTTTCCCCATATACCATGAGCGCTAGTGCATTAGCACCTGTGATTTATGGTGCTGTGCCAGTCTTCGCAGATGTGGATTACGATAATTTTGGTTTAAATCCTGAGAGTGTAGAAAAATGTATTACCCCTCGTACCAAAGCCATTTTGGTTGTTCATCTATTCGGCAATCCTGCTAAAATGGATGAAATCATGTCAATTGCCAGTAAACATAACTTGATGGTTATTGAAGATTGTGCACAAGCGCCTATGTCAACTTATAAAGGTAAACCTGTTGGTACGATTGGTGATATTGGCATTTTTAGTCTAAACTATCACAAACATATTCACACAGGGGAAGGTGGTGTGCTAATTACCAACAACGACAATCTTGCCGAACGCATTTACCTCATCAGAAATCACGGTGAAAATATTATCGAACCTAAAGGCGTACAAAATGCATTCAATACCCATGGTTTTAACTACCGCATGACCGAAATGGAAGCAGCTTTAGGAATTGAACAATTGAAAAAACTTCCTTCCCTCATTGAGGAACGATTGAAAAATGCAGCCTACTTTATGCAGGAGTTAGGTAAAATAAATGGCATTATCAGTCCATTGATTGAAGAAGGAGCTAAACATGTGTTCTATTTGCAGGCTTTTAAATTCAACAAACAAGTTATAGGGATTGACCGTAACACATTTATCAATGCCATTAAAGCAGAGATTCCTTCAGCCATTTTGCGAGAGGACACCCCATTGATTGGTGCCGGTTATGTAAAACCCCTATATCTTCAACCGCTATACCAGCAGCGAGCTACTCACTGTTCGTTTAACTGCGAAAAGTATAAAGGAAATGTGAACTATAGTAAAGGAATTTGTCTCACAGCAGAGAAACTACATTTTGAAGAACTTTTCACTCACGAGTATATGAGACCTGGTATGAGTAAAGCTGATATGGATGATGTTATAACAGCTTTTAACAAAGTAGCAAAAAACATTGAGGAACTAAAATAATATGTTTCCCAAGTTGAAAGGTAAAGGATTATTTGTATTTAGTGATCCAGGAGGTGCAAAACCGTTATTGTCATTTATAAAATTAAATAATCTTGAAGAAAGTTCTTATATAGTCAGCGACAGGTCTTATTCATTTTATAACAATTTTAAATTGGCTGTGCATTCAATGAATAATAAGACACCCAACCAAATTTTAGAAAATGAAAATCCAGATTATGTAATTTCGGGGACATCTTATACCTCAAAAATAGAACTTGAGTTTCTGAAAGCAGCAAAACAGATGGGTATGGTTTCATATTCATTTGTAGATCATTATACCAAATTTCTGGAAAGGTTTATGATTTCAGATAATGAGTTGGTTTTCCCAAATCATATTTTAGTAGTAGACGCTAAATCACGCGATATTGGATCTACTTTAAATAAAAATATTGATATTATTATAACAGGTAATTTTTACCATGAATATTTAAAAACATGGATTCCACAGATTAATAAAAAGCAATTTAGGGAATTTTTGAATATTGAATTACATCAGAAAATTATACTATTTGCCCCTGATCCAATAAGTAATATTGGAGGTAAAGACGTTTATGGGTTTGATGAAAAGTCCGTATTCAAAAATGTTGAACATGTTTTGGAAGGGCATAATACAAATGATTTTGTTTTTATTGTGTCGTTACATCCTAATCAAAACAGGAATTATTTAATTCCAGCTATTCATGAAAGCAAACTAAATATCATTATTAATTACGATCTCGATATAAATCATTTAATTTATTATGCTGATGTTGTTGTGAGCATGTTTTCAAATATACTTGTCGAAGCGCAAATATTAAACAAGGAAATTATTCGATATATGGTTGGTTATAAAGGTTTAGATCCTTTTGAGGGACAATTTTTAGAGCAAACATTTCATTCTGATTATCAGTTTGCACAAAAATTATTCTTAATTTTAAATAAGAAATAAATGAGAAATGAAATAGACCAAAGAGACGTTTTTCTCACAGGTAAACATGTTTTTTTAAAAGCATTAACAAGGGAAGATGCTGTTAGTAGCAACTGGTATGGATGGTTTAATGACGAGGAATTGAGTCAAACTATCCAAAAACATTATTTTCCTCAAAACAAAGAGGCTCAGTTAGATTTTTGGGAGAAAAATATCCAGAATTCAAATTCAAAAATTCAACTTGGAATTTGTAAAATAGGGCAACCTGAATTATTGGGTATTGCTAGCTTAAATAATATTGACTATATTAACAGAAAATGTGAGTTTTCTATAATCATCGGAGAAAAATCAGGAAGAAATATTAACTATTTTTTGGATGCAACTAAGCTTTTGTTTAATCATGGGTTCAATTCTTTAAATATGAACCGTATTTATGGCGGTAGTATTTCATCAGAATTGATACACCTTATGTGCAGAACAATTGGTTGTACCTTGGAGGGAACTGCTAGGAAAGATATTTATAAGAATGGTGAATATCATGATGCCTATTTATATGGTATTTTAAAGGAAGAATTTAATAGTAAACGATAAAAAGAAAACGCGAAATGAGAACTTATGAAGATATAAATATTGGGGACATAGAGCAGATTATTCATAAAATAACATTAAAGGATATTGAAAACTTTGTAATGCTTACTGGCGATGATAATAAATTACATGTAGATACCGAATTTGCTCAACGTACTTCTTTTAAAAAGCCGGTTGCTCATGGAATGTTAAGTGCGTCATTCATTTCAACAATTATTGGAACTAAATTACCAGGTGATGGAGCTCTATGGTTTTCCCAAACATTAGAATTTTTGCTACCAGTTAGAGTTAACGATGTGATTACGGTAACTGCAGAAGTAATTTCAAAAATTGATGCTCTCAATGCAATTGAATTAAAAACTGAAATATATAATCAAGATAAACAAAAAGTTATTTCCGGAAAAGCCAAAGTTAAAGTAGTGCCTATTGAAGAAAAAAAGCAAGATTTACAAAATAATAATTTGGTCTCTACTCCTAATGTTGCTTTAATTGTAGGAGCAACTGGGGGAATCGGATCGGAGGTATGTAAGAAAATAGCAAGCCTAGGTTATAGTATAGCTATTCATTACCACTCAAATGAATTAAAAGCCAATTCATTGCAAGAAGATTTGAAAAAAAACTATAAAACCAAGTCTCTGAAAGTAAATTTTGATTTGTTAAATCAACAGGAGGTAGAGACTACAATTTCTTTAATTGAAAGACGTCTTGGTGAAATTCAATTGGTAGTAAACTGCTCAACTATAAAAATATCTACCATGAAGTTTGAAAGCCTTACTTGGGATGAGATGCAGAAGCACTTTGACAATAATATAAAATCAAATTTTAACCTTGTAAAGGGGTTATTGCCAAAAATGAAATTGAGAAAAAAAGGTAATTTTATTTTTATAACAACTCAATACACCGAAGGTACACCACCTAGTGATTTTATGTCGTATGTGGTGTCAAAAGCTGCTTTAAATGGATTAGCCAAATCATTGGCGGTGGAAGCTGCTAACTTTAATATTAGGGTAAACCTTGTTTCACCCGGCATTACCGACACAGATTTAATTGCCGATATGCCTGAGAAAAACAAACTTCTAGCTGCTGCAAAAACTCCACTTAAAAGATTAGCAAAACCTGAAGATGTTGCAAATGCTATTAAGTTTTTGGCATCAGAGGAGTCGTCATTTATGACTGGGGAAACATTAAGAATTAATGGGGGTCAAATAATGATTTAAAGATGAAACTTAGCGAAATTATTAAGTACAATAGTGAATTAAAACTCAAATTGCAAGGCATACCTGAATACAGGGTTGCATTGTTGTCAAATACAATAATAAACCCAATAGCACCGGTACTTGAGTACGAACTAAGAACAAACGGGATTAATCTTGTTTGTTCTTTCGGTGATTACGATAACATAGTTCAAGATAGTAATGTATTCAGTTCATCCGATTTAGTAGTTGTTTTTTGGGAGTTAGCTAATATGGTAGATGGTTTTCAGTATAAATCTAATCTCCTAACAGATGATGAAGTCAAAGAATATTTGACTCGGTTTAAATCAGAGATTGATTATGTATTTCATAATCTGGAAAGAACCCCTATTGTACTATTTAATACCTTTTCTACCATTGTATTTAATCACACTAATATTTCTAAAAACAACTTTGATTATATCTGCATTGAACTCAATAAGTATATTGAAGAGAAGCGAAGTTCGAATGTTGTATTGGTAGATATAAATAATGTATATGCAAAAGTTGGGATAGATGAGAGCGTAGACTTTAGAAATTATTATTCATCGAAATCCTTATATACAATAAGTTTTTACAAGAGATATGTACAATATGTCAAGCATATTATTTTTTCAGTACTTGGGAAATCGAAGAAAGCAATTGTTTTTGATTGTGACAATACATTGTGGTCTGGTATTTTGGGTGAAGATGGATTTGATGGTATTGAGATGAATTCTTCAACATACAAGGGAGTGGTATTTGAGGAGGTACAATACCTTGCCAAGAAACTAGCTAAAGAAGGCATTATTATTGGATTAAATAGTAAGAACAATGATGTAGAAGTGGATCAGGTAATAAATTCACACAATTCTTTTAGATTGAGTAATGACGATATAATAATAAAAAAAGTAAATTGGAATAATAAGGTTGAAAATTTGAAGGCGATTGCCAAAGAACTTAATATAGGATTAGACAGTTTGGTTTTTATAGATGACTCAACTTTTGAAGTCAATCTTGTAAAAGAAATGTTACCTGAGGTATTGACTATTGAAGTGCCAAGAGATACCTATTTATATCCTGCAGAATTTAGAAAATATACAGATTACTTTTATAGCAAGAATGTTTCGTCCGAAGATTTGAAAAGACTTAGAATGTATAAAGAAAATTTCGAAAGAATTAATCAAGAAAAAGACTTCGTTTCGATTGTAGATTATCTGAAGGCTTTAAAATTGGGTATGGTAATTTATGCAAATTCATATGATAAGATTTTGAGGATGGCACAGTTAACCCAAAAAACAAACCAATTTAATTTAACTACAAAACGATATACCGAAACTCAGATTAAAGAATTTGTTGAATCTAAAAGATATGAGATACTAGCATTTGAAATAAAGGACAAATTTGGTGAATTTGGAATTACAGGTTTGTCGATTGTAGAAATTAAAAATGAGTTAGCAATAATTGATACATTGCTCATGAGTTGCAGAATATTAGGAAGGAATATTGAAATAAAGTTTATGAGTGAGCTTATAAAATATCTACAAATCAAAGGAATTACTAAAATTGAAGCTACTTATGATAAGACTCTTAAAAATGAACAAGTAGCAAATTTTTATGATAAAGTAGGATTTAATGTGAAACAAAAAAATCAAGACAGAACAGAGTATGTTCTATCTATTACAGATAATTATCAAACAATTGAACTAGACTATATAAATGTTAATTATGGAAAATAAAGTAAAGGGAATAATGTCAACTGTATTTGAGGTAGCTATTGAAGAGATAAATGAAAACTCTTCATCCGCAACCATTGCCAATTGGGATTCGCTAAAACATATTCTATTGGTATCATCATTAGAAGAAGAATATGAAATAAGATTTACAGATGAACAAATAGGAGATATGCTAAATTTTAAATTGATAATACATATTTTAAAAGAAAATGGAGTAAACTAATGAAATATTGTAAAAGATGTTTACAAGCAGATACTAGGCCTGGCACCCGCTTCAGTGAAGATGGCGTTTGTCCGGCTTGTAAATACTTTGAATCATTAGCTGATATTGATTGGGATATTCGTCATGAAGAGTTGGAGGGAATAGTTTCCTTCGGCAAGGCCAATAACAAATCAGGCTATGATTGTATTATTGGAGTAAGCGGTGGAAAAGACAGTCTAAGGCAAGCACTGTATGTTAAAGAAGTGCTCAAAATGAAACCATTATTGGTTTGCTTAAGCTACCCCCCCGAGCAAATTACTCAAAGAGGTGTTGATAACGTATCTAATATGATCAAACACGGATTTGATTGTATTACGATTAACCCTGCACCTCAGGTTTGGCGTAAACTTATGCGTAAAGGTTTTTTTGAATTTACTAATTGGGCCAAATCAACAGAATTGGCACTTTTTTCAAGTGTTCCTCGTTTGGCGATAGCATATCAGATTCCATTAATATGGTGGGGTGAAAATACGGCACTACAACTTGGTGACTTAAATGTGATGGGTAAAAGTGGAAGCGATGGAAATAACCTAAGAAAAATGAATACCTTGGCAGGAGGTGATATTAAATGGTTATTAGGGGATGAAATTCGAAAGAATGATATCCTTCAATATTGTTATCCATCCGAACAGGAAATGGAAGATGCCAATTTAAGGATCACTTTTTTGGGATACTTTTGGAAAGATTGGTCATTAATTGATAATGGAAACTTCGCGTCTTTAAGAGGTTTAGAAATAAGAAATGAAAAACCATGGGAAATAGGAGATCAGGTCGGTGTAACTTCGTTAGATGAGAATTGGGTGACATTCAATCAAATGATTAAGTACTTAAAGTATGGATTTGGGCGAGTTTCTGATTATCTAAATGAAGATATTCGACTTGGAAGGATAACAAGAGAGGATGCTATTCAAGTTGCAGAAAAATACGATGGTACCTGCTCTGATTCCTATATTGAGAGTTTTTGCAATTACATAGGTATTTCTAGAAAAGAATTTTGGGAACAGGTGGACAAATCTGTAAACCCTATATTATTTGAAAAAATAAAAATTGGGGAATATCGAAAAAAATTTAAAATAGGGATTGGAATATGAAATCATCACTAAATGTAACCATTATAGACTATGGTGTAGGTAACGTTCACTCGGTTGCTAATGCGTTACTTTTTTTAGGATATAAAATAAAGGTGTCTAGAGATGTTAAGGATATTGAACAATCCGATGCTTTGATATTACCTGGTGTTGGTGCATTTGAAGAGGCGATTAGGAATCTTCGTATTTTCAATCTTGAACTAGTATTAAATGAGCAGGTTATTATTAAAAAAAAACCAATATTAGGAATTTGTGTTGGTATGCAGATGTTAGCCAACGGATCATATGAAAATGGATGGCATAAAGGGTTAGGATGGATTAATGGTGAAGTAAAGAAATTGGAATTACCCAAACCTTATTCTATACCTCATGTAGGTTGGAATAATATTATTGTAAAAAAAGAGGAACCAATATTTAATCGTAGTGGCGAAGGAGCTAATTTTTATTTTGATCATAGTTACCATTTTGAATGTGAAGAACAATATCAGGCAGCTATTTGTGATTATGGGGTTTTAGTAACGGCAGCAGTTCAAAAGGAGAATATTTTTGGAGTACAGTTTCATCCTGAAAAAAGCCAAAATAGCGGTCTGAAACTTTTTAGAAGTTTTCTTAATTCCATTTAAATTATGTTAAAAAAGAGAATAGTAGCCAACATTGTTATTAAAAATGGCAATGTTGTGCAAAGTATAGGATTCAATAAGTACCTGCCTGTTGGTAAACCAGCTATCACGATTGAGTTTCTAAATCAATGGGGTATTGATGAAATTATTTTGACGGATATATCGGCTACAATTAACAATAAAGAGCCGGACTATGAAACCATCAGACAAGCCACCAAAAAATGCTTTGTTCCAATAACGGTTGCTGGTGGAATAAACCACATTGATCAAATTAAGAAGTTGATGCAATGTGGAGCCGATAAAATATCATTAAATACATTTGCAATTCAAAACCCATCGATTATTTCAGAAGCTGCGAGGATATTTGGAGATCAGTGTGTTATCGTTTGCATTGACGCCATCAAACAAAGAGATGAATATAAACTGTATGAACATTCTACAAAGTCAATATTAAATACTTTAGCGGGAGAATGGGCTAATAAATGTCAAGATTTGGGTGCTGGGGAAATACTTATTCAATCAGTTGACCGTGACGGGAGATACAGTGGCTTTGATATAGAAATGATTAGATCAATTTGTGAAAGGGTAAATATTCCTGTAATATGCAGTGGAGGGGCGAGAACGGCTGCTGACTTTATTCAAGTTTTTGAAGAAACAGATGTTTCGGCTGCTTGTGCTTCTAATATGTTTCATTTTACGGAGCATAGTGTAAATTTAACCAAATCAATTATCTCTAAACAGATTCCGGTCAGGTTGGATACCCATGCCAATTATCTTGAAAATGCAGTGGATTCTGATTACAGAGTTATAAAAAAACCCGAAGATATTTTGGAAAAGATGCTATATACTAGAATTGAAAAAGAAATTATATGATATATTGTAAACGTTGTTTATATCACGAACAGCATCCACTGTTAATTACCTTCGATGAAGCAGGAATTTGTAGTGGATGTCGAGTCCATGAGGAAAAAGACAAATTGGATTGGAAGGAGAGAGGAGCCAAGTTGGGCAATATTTTAAACAGTTATAAAAATATAAACGGTAGTAACTACGATTGCATTATTCCTGTTAGCGGAGCTAGAGATTCTTATTTTATTGTTCATACAATTAAGAACGTATACGGAATGAATCCTTTATTGGTTACATATAACAAGCATTACAACACTGATGTAGGTGTAAGGAATCTGGCAAATTTGAGAATCAAATTTGACTGTGATATAATGACACTTACAGTGAATCCTGAAACTGTTAAAAAGATAACACGGGCTACCCTACGTAAAATGGGAAGTTTATATTGGCATTGTATTGCTGGTCAAACGGTATATCCAGTTCAAATAGCAGTCAAGTTTAAGATTCCACTTATTATTTGGGGAGCACACCAAGGGGTTGATCAAGTTGGAATGTTTTCGCACCTTGACGAAGTGGAAATGACTCGAAAATATCGCAAGGAGCATGATTTGATGGGGTATGAAGGAGAGGATTTGATTGATGATTTTGATGGCATCACATATGAAGATATAGTACAGTTTGTTTATCCCGATGACAAAGAAATTGAAAGGGTAGGTGTTAGGGGTATTTATCTTAATAATTATATACGATGGGATAGCAAGTTGCAGCATGAACAAATGATTAAGGATTTTGAATACGAAACCCATTCGCAAACGAGAACTTTTGATACTTATAATGATGTTGATTGCTGGAATTATTCAGATATACATGATTATATTAAATATTTAAAGCATGGATATGGGAAAGTTGTAGATCATGCATGTCGTGAAATAAGACTTAAAAGAATGACACGTGAACAAGCAGTTGTTCTGACCCATAAATTTCTGCGTCAACCCCCAAAAAATTTGAATATTTTTTTAGATTGGTTAGGTATCACTGAAAATGGTTTTAATTACATTATAGATCAGCACAGGAATAAATCAGTTTGGAAAAGAAATGAAGCATGGGAGTGGCAGGGTGGTGAACAGGATTTTAATGCAAATATGACATCCTATATGATTGATCAATCAAGATTGGAAATTACAGATACTAACCATGAGTTTATCTTAACCAAGGAGAAACAGAGCTCCGATACTAAGGGCAAATATATTCTTATTGGTAAAGGAGTTTCTTAAGTATTGGCAAATGATAAAGATGAAGGAATATTATTATTTAGATCGGGTAAAAGAAAAAAGTAATTATAGTGATTATCTTCACTATGAGTTGGACAGGCGAGTTTATAGTTATGGTAATCAACAGAAGCTTAGTTTTGAAAAAGCTCGCTGGTGGTACAATGTAATTTATACAGCTGTGATGGAATTATTGATATATTTATATCTTCATCTAACTAAACATTATTCACGAGCACTTAAAAAAAATGTTAATGGCAATGTATTATCGACAGCTTATCATGGATTTAATGAACACTTAAAAGAAAACCGGTATTCAATTTTGGGCACTCCTTGGGTAATTTCCAAAAATAAGAACAAATTGAAATTAATCGAATTTATTACGATAATTAGATTTAAGATAAAACTATTGACGGCGGATTTTAAGGATTTGATTTCATCAGATTTTTCCAATCAAATTGAAGTTGTTAAGTCAATAATAGGTAACTATATCAGTAAAAATGAAATTAGAGGAATTTTTTTGCCACAGGATGTTGGTTTTTTTGAAAAATTGATAATTGACGAGGCTAGAAAAAAAGGTATTCCAACTTTTGTTATCTTTCATGGAGCTGCATTAAGATATGGTAATACAATTAATGATAATAGAGCTGATTATCTTTGTGTATTTGGAAAGGTTTTAAAGGAAAGACTCATCCAATCTGGTTTTAGAAGTGAAAAAATTGTAATAACAGGACATCCGAAATATTCTTCTATTAGTATTCCCGAAAATTTAAAATGCGATATTGAAGATGTTCTTGTTGCTACAAAACCTATGCCTGGGCAACCATTGGAATTTGTAGAAGTATTGGAAGGAAGAGCTAGAGATACTAATCGACTTAAGGATAGGGGGAACCTCATTTTGTACCTAATGGACATTCAAGCAGCATTGATTAGTATTGGCGTAAAAAGAGCTAGATTAAGACTGCACCCATCTGAAAGTCCATTATGGTATTTAAAGTTTATTGATACCAATTTTTTTAGTTTAGATAGATTGTCACTTAGTGAATCATTGAATAAGTCTTCTTTGATAATCGGTCCTTCATCATCATTGTTCTTTGATGCTATCTATGGTGGTGTAAATTATATGATTTATGAACCAGTTTATGATGATGGATTAGATATACTGAATGATCCTATTGGATATCCTTTTGATGGTGGGGATGATGGAATACCTGTAGCAAAAAATATTGATGAGTTAATACAATTACTCAAATCAAAAAAATCAGTTGAACTAAAATCGATAGAAAAATATATCAGTCCAGATTTTAGTATACAAGAGGTAATTAAAATTTTGAATAGATCTTTTTTGGTAAATTAAACCAGAATCTGCTAATACCTTATTTACATTATCCCAAATGCACGTTACTACAAAATATAACTATACACAAAATTATTTAAATGTATATTTTTGGCGTATTTTATCACTTTCAACTGGCTTTTTATCTTTACTAGTTGTTATACCACAATTATCATTAAATAAAGAATTATATGGAATTTATACATTTTGTTTATCCTTTAATTTATATTTAACATATGCTGATATTGGTTTTTTGAGTGCAGGTCAAAAATATGCATCAGAGGAATATGCAAAAGGCAATAGAGACTCTGAAATTAAATATTTAGGGTTTACCGGGTTTGTGCTTTTGTGTATGATTATACCTTTTTCCATTATCATGGTATATCTTTCCTTTAGACCCGAATTTATTATTAGCAATTTATCTTCATCAAATAGCAAAGTTGTTGGTAAGATGTTACTTATAATGGGAATTATTTCACCATTTCAAATAATTCTACAAAGACTCTCTCAATCTATTCTTATTATTCGAATTAAAGACTACGTATCGTTAAGAATAGATATCATATTCAACTTTATCAAAATTCTTTCTGTCTATTATTTTTTTACAGAAACTACATATCTTGTAGTTGAATATTTTTTATTTACAAATCTACTCACGATAGTAAGTTCAATAATAATTATTTTTCACATTCGTTCTAATGAAAATTATAATTTTGGTAAACTTTTAAAAGCTATAAAGTATGATAAGCAGTGTTATTTACATATCAAGAAATTGGCATTTGCCTCATTGTTAATGACATTTAGTTGGCTTATTTACTATGAGCTTGATTTGATATTTATAGGAAAGCTTCTGGGCCCTAAAGAAGTGGCTATTTATGCAATTAGTTTTACAGTCCTTAACTTTTTAAGAAATTTGTGGAATATTATTTATGCCCCATTTTCACAGAGATTTAATCATTATGTTGGGTTAAGTTCTATCTCTAAACTTAAATCTATGACCTATAATTTGATGAATTATACGTTTCCAATTTGTGTTTTATCAGTGTTAATACTGTTAATTTCTGCAAAATATCTTATCATCTCATGGGTTGGTGTTAATTACGTTGATTCAATTTTACCTTTTCAAATTTTGTTGATGGGTACTTTATTTAATTTCATCAATCAACCTGCCAGTTATTATTTTATATCAACAACAAATTATTGGTTTCTAAATTTAAATGCCATATTGCTACCGATAGTTTTTTTATTGTCCTTGTTTTTTTTTGTACCAACATTTGGTATTAATGGATTTGCAATTGCCAAACTACTAGCACTTGCTACGGGTGCAATCATTTCTTTTTGGGGAGTTCGAAAATTAGTTAATCTATTTAGGATTATAAAAGAATGGTACTTGTCATTATTTGTGAATTCAATTATCCTATTTTTTGGATTAAATTATATTTATAGTTTAGCATTTGTAACTATAAATAAGGGTAAATCTAATTTGTTAATGCTTTTGGGGATTGTTCTTTTTGCAATAGTCATAGTATTTTTTACAACCATCCTTTTTCATAAATCGCTTAGAGGAAATATTTTAAATCAATTAAAGCGTTTATTAAATAAAAAAGCAATTGCATAATAATGTTTATATATAAAAAACAATTTTAACTATTCTCATTGAAGCCTAAAATCCTAATCTTTTCGCAATGTTTTGTCTACGGAGGTAGTGAAAGATTAATGCAATCCATTTATAAAAATAATTACATCTTAGATAAGTTTGATGTTACTTTTTCATATAGTTATTTTAAAGACTATAAAGATGGTTTGATGAGGGATTGTAAGAATCAGGTTATGAGAGCTAAATTTCAACCGCTTTTTTTGCTTACGAATGGAGATATTTTCAATAAAATTAACTTAAAACAAAGCAACAAATGGTTAAGAAAAATGTTTAAAATTCCCTTGTATTTGCTTGAGTTTACAGGAATCTATGCATTTTATAATTCAATATACTTATTCATTTTTTTATTAAAATTTAAGCCGGAAATTGTTCACATTAACAATGGCGGTTATCCAGCAGCATCTGCTTGTAACCTGTTGGCACTTGTTCTTAATTTTTACCCCTCAACAAGAGTCGTCTATCAAGTAAATAATAAAGCAGTTGTCAATGCATATTTTTGGGGAAGATTAAAAGATAAGTTGATTGGAAACTCTGTTGATCTATTTTTTACACATTCTATACAGAATAGGGAAGCCCTTATACAAAGAGGATTCAATGAAAAAAAGGTTAAAACTATACCGTCTTATTTTAACGAAACAATATTTGAAAGTAAATTATCTGTAAGTGAAATAACGAAAAACCGATTCACACTATGTATGGTTGGTTTTCTCTCGCATCGGAAAGGCCAGCTATATTTGTTGCATGCATTGACGCAAATTAAGAAAATGAACCATTCTATTATCGATAACATTCAGGTAAATCTAGTTGGCGATGGAGAAGAACGTTTTACGTTAATTAAATATATTGAAGACAATAGTTTACACAATATTGTTACACTATGGGGATCCCGTTCAGATTATATAAACTTCATAAAGGCGTGTGACTTATATATTATGACCTCTGTCGAAGGAGAAGATTTACCGTTAGTTTTATTATCAGCAATGCAAAACAAACGTTGCATTATCGCTTCAGATTTTGCCGGAATTTCCGACCTTCTTACACATAAATATGATGCATTCTTGGTTAAACCCGATTTAGCAACAATTGCTAGCGAAATAGTTGATGCAATTGTTTATTTATATGAACATTCGGAGGTTAGAAAATACCTATCAGAAAATGTAGAAAATACATTTAAAGAAAAAATGGGAGAAGAAAAGTACGCGCGGAACCTAATAGAAATTTATACCTCATAAAATGAAATTGGACAAGGAAAAGAAATATATACTAGTACTTGGCGGGACTGGATTTTTAGGGATGAATGTGATTAATTATTATCAGCAGGAACTTCAAGATTTCGTTAAGACAGATCTTGTTTTTATTGTTGTTGGGAAAACACAATCACTTCAAATGAGATCAAACTTTATTCATGTCAATATTGATTATAGAAATGAACAAGAGTTGAGAAATTTAATGCAAACATATCCAATTGACGAGATCTTTCACTTTATCAGCACCTCTGTTCCGGCCACCTCAAATGATAATTTAATAGAGGATGTAAATAGTAACTTACTTAGCACCTTAACTTTGTTGGAATTGATGAAGGAATTAAAAATTAATAAAATAATCTATCTATCATCTGGTGGAACTGTTTATGGCGAACACCATAAAATGATGTATCAGGAAGACAAAATGAGCACACCCACAAATTCGTATGGGGTATTGAAACTTACAATCGAAAATTATATTAAATTATATCAAAAATTGTTTGGTATAAATTTTCTTATATTGCGTGTATCCAATCCTTTCGGAATGTTTCATCAAAGTAACGTTAATGGACTTATTAATATTGCTATTCGCAAAGCTATTAACAATGAGCCTATTCAAATTTGGGGAGATGGAAACTCAACTAAGGATTATATTTTTGCTTCAGATTTTGCAAAAATATTTTGGAAATTAAAGCAGTTAAATTGCTATAATGATACAATCAATATTGGATCAGGCCAATCTTATTCTATTAATGATTTAGTTGGATATATTAAAATTATTTTACCTAAAACAATGTGGGTTTATAAGGACGAGGCCGTTTTTGATACCAGGTATGCTGATTTTAATATTGACAAGTTGAAGAGCAAAATTAATTTCAGGAATACTCAAATTGTCGAAGCAATAGAGAATACGTATTATTGGGAAAGAAATAAACTAATTAAATCATAATCTATGGAAGTTGTAATTTTGTGTGGTGGAAAAGGATCTAGGTTGGCTGAAGAAACAATATTAAAGCCAAAACCTATGGTTGAAATAGGTGGGAAGCCAATACTTTGGCACATAATGAAGATATATAGTAATTATGGCTATAAGAAATTTGTTTTGGCTCTTGGCTATAAAGCGTCTTATATAAAGGAGTATTTTTATTCGGCAAGGATAAATCAAAGTGATTTCACGCTAAAAATGGAACCACATGCTGAGCCGATTTTTCATAATTCTATGGTCGAAAGTGACTGGGAAATATCTTTTATAGATACAGGAGAAGATACTTTGAAAGGCGGCCGTTTAAAAAAACTAGAGAAGTATATTAAAGGTGACGATTTTTTTGTTACTTATGGTGATGGTGTTGCAGATGTAAATATTGGCGAGTTATATAAATTTCACAAATCTCATCATAAAATAGCAACCGTTACGGCTGTTCATCCTCCATCAAGATTTGGAGAAATGGATTTAAATGGGAATGAAGTTGTTAGCTTTGAAGAAAAACCTCAAATGGCAACGGGCTACATCAATGGAGGATATTTCGTTTTTAAAAAAGAGTTGTTAAACTATCTTGTTGATGATGAGAATTGCGATTTGGAATTTGGTGCACTTCAAAAAATTGCTGCAAATGGGCAGCTTAATGCACACATACATGATGGCTTTTGGCAATGTATGGATAATGTAAGAGAACGTGATTATCTGAATGAATTGATTGAAAAGAACAAAGCACCTTGGTTAAAGTAAAATAGTTTAAATATGTTTAATAACACATTCACGGGAAAAAAAATAATTGTCACTGGTCATACTGGTTTTAAAGGAGCATGGTTAAGTTTATGGTTACATAAGCTTGGTGCAGAAGTTGTTGGTATATCTAATGAGATACCAACAAATCCAAGTTTGTTTGAAACAGCTAATCTATCCCAACACATTAAAGATATTAGGTTAGATATCCGTGATTTTGAACCACTTAAAAAAGTCTTTATTGATGAAAAGCCTGATTTTGTTTTTCATTTAGCAGCACAACCAATAGTTTCATTGTCTTATTCAGATCCTTTAGCTACTTTTTCTACTAATATGATGGGTACAGCCCACGTTTTGGAAGCATTACGTTTCCTAAAAAATGACTGTATCTCAGTTATTGTTACAAGCGATAAATGTTATGATAATGTTGAGTGGGAATGGGGCTATAAAGAAACAGATCATTTGGGAGGCAAAGATATATATAGTGGATCCAAGGGTGGAGCCGAAATTGTGTTCAAGGCATACTTTCATTCATTTCTAAAAAAAATGCCGAATCATCGTATAGCAACTGCGCGCGCCGGAAATGTTATTGGTGGAGGTGATTGGGCTACTGATAGGATTGTTCCAGATTGTATGAAATCATGGAGTAGAAGAGAAAGTGTAGAGATTAGAAGTCCTAAAGCTACCAGACCATGGCAGCATGTTTTAGAACCTATAAGTGGATATTTGAATTTAGCTGAACAGCTTAAAGTAAATGACAAACTTAATGGTAGCAGTTTTAATTTTGGACCTAAATCAGAGTATAGCCATACTGTAGAAAAATTATTGAAAGATTTAAGCATCAGATGGCATTTTAATACTACAGACGATGCTTATAAGTTAACTGATGATATCAAGTTTCATGAAGCTGGATTGTTGAAATTGAATTGTGATATGGCTCTCTTCCATTTAAAGTGGCTACCAGCTCTTGATTATAACCAATTAATTGATTTTACAGGTTCATGGTACTACGAATTTTACAACGGCAATGCTGATGTATTAAAATTAACCTTGGATCAAATTCAAGAATATGAAAATATTGCAACCTCTAAATTGATTAAATGGACATCTTAGAAGGCGTTTCATTAACTCCTCTTAATGAAATTTTAAATGAAAAAGGGAACATTTTTCATGCAATCAAAGCTACAGATGAAACTTTTGTTTCTTTTGGAGAAGCATATTTTTCAAATGTAAATTTTGGGGCAATAAAAGGCTGGAAAAAGCATACCAAAATGTTCCTAAATTTGATTGTTCCATTAGGAACAATCAAATTTGTCCTATTTGATGACAGAGAGTTATCAACCACCTTTGGGCAATTCCAAGAGGTTGAAATTGGCGAATTCAACTACCAACGGCTGTTTGTTCCACCTGGTATTTTTATGTCATTTCAGGGAATTGGTTTGCATCGCAACATGTTATTAAATATTGCAAGTATACCACATGATCCTACCGAATCTGTAAATAAAGAATTGCCTGAAATTATTTATTCGTGGTAAAAAAGAAAATACTTATTACAGGTGGTAGTGGATATATAGGTTCTAGATTATCACTTTATCTGTCGCAAAAGGGATTTGATATTATTCCTTTGTGCAATTCTAAAATTCCTAATAATAGTGATTGGGTTCAATCTATGTCTTTAGTTCTTCAAGGAGATTTGAGAGACCAGGAAACCCTCAACAAAATAGAGGCAGTAAGACCAGATGTAATTATTCATTTGGTATCACTTGACCACAACCAATCTGGAAAAAATCTTCAGGAAACCTTACAGGTAAATGTACAATCTACTTGGGAGTTATTAAGACTTTCAGCTTCAATTAAACTTGATAAATTTATTTATTTTTCAACCACTCAAGTTTATGGGCAAATAAATGAAAGCGTTGTAACAGAAAATACAAAATTACAACCTATCAATGCTTATGGATTAACGCATAAAATGTCAGAAGATCTAGTTGACTTTTATAAGAGGTCAAAAAAATTAGATGCAGTGAGTTTAAGACTTTCAAATAGTTATGGGGAACCTGTTTTTCACGATTCAAATTGTTGGTCATTAGTAGTTAATGATTTATGTAAGTCGGCTTTTTTACATAAAAAAATTGTACTTAATTCTGATGGCTTGGCAACACGAGACTTTATTCATTATTCAGCAGTTTGTTCTGCAGTTGAACAACTTTTAAAAACCGAAATAATCTCAAAGAATAAAGCCATAAATTTATGCACTGGTGAATCAATAAGTTTGTTATCATTAGCTTTATTGGTTAAAAAAGTTTATGAAAAAAAATTCAATTCCTCGATAGAAATTTTTATTAATAAAACTGAATTGCTATTAAATAATAAAAAAGAAAATACAGAAAGTAAATTTATATTATCCAATAAATTAATTAATACTCTCGTAAATTTAGAATATTTTGAATTGGAGAATGGTATTCAGAACTTACTTGATTACTTGATCAAGAAATCTCTCCAAGCATCCATTTTAACTAAACATTAAAGTAATAATGCCGGAGTCAAATGCTTCTCGTCTTTATAGCCATTTAATAAAAATACATTGACTTGATAATTCCAATAAAAAAAACTCCTATTTATGTTGTAAGTGTTATTGTAACTACCTACAATAGACAAGAGAATCTCTCTGAAACTATTCGTTCTATTCTTAGTCAGACTTTTCAAGATTTCGAATTAATTATTGTAGACAACTTTTCTAATTATGATTTTTTTAATTTCATTAAATCATTTAATGACAAAAGGATCAAATCATTTCAAAATAATAATAATGGAATTATTTCTATCAATAGAAATTTTGGAATTAAAGAAGCTCAAGGTAAATATCTTGCGTTTTGTGATGATGATGACTTATGGGAATCAAATAAACTGGAACTCCAACTTCAGTTTTTAGAATCTGGTTCAGCAGACTTGGTATATTCAAGGACACTCTTGTTCAATGAATTTGGCTTAATCAAGCCCCATTTTTATAAACCAGTAAAAACATTAGTCCAATTTTTCAGATACAATCCATTAACATTGTCAAGTGTTGTTGTCAAAAATTCTAATGATATTTTTTTTGATGAAAATAAAGATTTTGCAGGTATTGAAGATTATATTTTATGGATAAACTTATGGATGAGAGGTTTTAAATTTTATATGAATGAAACGCCTTTAGTAAAATTTCGAGTTTCTGCTACTTCTTTTAGTAGTTTATCAAGATCTAATAATGAATATAAAAAAATAATTTTTAAATTATCTTTATTTTCGTATTCGCTTTGCTGGAAAGAAAAAATATTTTTGTTATTTTTTATTGGACTTAATACATGCCGTTTTGTCCTTTTGAAGCTATTAAATAGATAATTTAATAGCTTCATTTTAACAACCATTCCATATCAATCAAATATTGAAATTGAAAATCAATAAATTAAACTTTCATAAAAATCTACTTAGCATTATTTTTGGAATAATAATTGTATTTCAGTTAACAACATTAAAGTTGTCATTAGGCCTGACTTCTTTATCCCGAATTGTTAATATTTTTTTTACAATCATTTTATTCGTGTTTTTATTTATTGCAATTTTTAAAATCAAATTTACAAAAGGCTTATTTTATTTGTATTTTTTTCCGGGCATGCTAATTGTCTTGGGTTTTTTAATTAATATTATTAAGTCATCAATTTATTCAGTTGAGTCATTTGGATATTTGTCACAAGTTTTACCCTGGATGATGTTTTTAATAATTCCTTATTTTGTTCAAAAAAATATTTTTAAAACTATTGATTTTTGGGAGCAATTTTCAAAATTCATATTATTTACAACTATTATCAGCTTAATTGAATACTTTTTAGCACTAAACGATTTAATAATATTAAAGTCAATTGAGTCACCTAATGGAGATTTTTTAACAGGAAAGGTTGCAATTTTTCATAAGTTAAGTGACGATACTCCACATTTCAGATTTTATTCTTGCTTTATGGAACCTGGAACTTTTGCTATGTTTTTACTCCCTTTAATTTGTCATGCCTTTTATTTCAAGAAATTTTTTAGAATTATAATATTCTTAATTGCATTTTATTTTACTTTTTCATTAGGTGGCATTATTAGTTTATTTTTAATGATTTTTTTGATAATAATAAAACTATACGGAATAAAAAAATATTTAATTATTTTTGGTATTTTATTCAGTTTTATTTTTTATTTTTCGATTTTCAATGAAAGTTTAAGAGATGCTTATGACGAAAAAGGAAATTCCGCTTTAGAAAGAGAAGAAAGTTTATCGAAGACTGCTACAAATTTTACTAAATTAGTGTTTAATTATCCTTTTGGGATTCCATTAAAAAGTGAAACTACAGAAAATCAAAAAAACGAATTTTATTTAGGAACTAATTTTATCCCAGGTGTTTATTTGCAATTTGGCGGTTATTTAGCTTTTATGGGCTATGTTGTTTTTCTCTTTTTTACAACATTTTTTTCTATATTATTTTATATATTCAAAAAAAATTTATCTAAGGAGGAATTGATTTATGTAATATCCGTCATTGCATTGTTTCCTTTTATCTTTCAGAGATATACCATAATGGAGTCGTCATTATATGCTTTTTTATTTTCACCTTTTATTATTAAATATTTAACATTAAAAATTGAATCAAAATAAACACTTTATTTTTTTATGCGGGTTAAGAGACTTTCATGCAATTGACTGGCTTAGATCATTTGAAAAAAATTGTCCAGATTATCAGTATGTTATTATTTGCGATACAATTGAGGCAGAAGGAGAGAAATCATTGGTTCATAAAAATGATTTGGTTGATAAGTTGATAATTATTGATAAATTATTATTTAAATCAAAAAATAAATTTTCAAATTTATTTAGAAACGCATTAAAATTAATTCTAACACCAATACAAGTATTTTTACTTTATTCAAAAATAAAAAAATATAACAATGCAATAGTTTTTGCTAACGGAGCATATTTCATTTTCTTAGCCTCTATTTTGAATATTAAATTTGTAGCAAATCCTATTGGTAGTGAAATCTTAATCAGGCCTTTTAAATCAGTATTATATAAATTATTTCTGAAATATTCTTTGCGAAAAGCTTCTTTAATAACTTTAGATTCATACAAAATGCAATCAGTTTTGAAAGAATTATTCAATTTGGATTCTGTAGTTATACAAAATGGGATTGATTTAACCAAAATATTGAATTTTAAAAATATTTTTAGTCAAGAAAAAAAATATAATTTAAGAAGTCAATACACTTCTGTAAGAGCATTAACACCTTTATATAACATTGATAAAATAATTTTAGCACGTAATTGTTCCAAATACAATAATATAAATATAGATTTCATTTATCCATTCTATGATCAAAAATATAAAAATAAGTGGTTTAAACTATTTACGATTGGAGATAGAGATTTAGGTAGGCTGGATGACGTTAACTATTATAGGCAATTAAGTGTTTCAAAAGTTGTTTTTTCAATTCCTTCTAGCGATGCATCTCCAAAAAGTGTTTATGAGTCAATATTTCTTGGCTGTGTTGTAGTTGTCAAAAATCTTGATTATCTGAAAATGCTACCTAAGTTAATGAGGGATAGGATTGTAACCGTTGACTTTGATAATATTAATTGGTTTGATAATGCTATTATAAAAGCCGAGATTATTTTGAAAGAAGATTTCATTCCGGATAAAGAGTCTCTTAATTTTGTAAATCGTGATATATCAGTTTTGAAATTGTTAAAATTAATAAATAAAGTTTATGAATAAAATTTGCACCAATTGTGTTATGGATACTACTGACTCAAATATAGTATTTGATGGCAATGGTGTTTGCGATCACTGTATAACTTTTAAAAATTCAATAAAACCCTTCTGGCACACAGATGAAAGAGGAAAGACTAAGTTAGAAGAATTAGTAAAAAAAATTAAAAAAGAGGGCAAGGGTAAAGATTTTGATTGCATGATGGGAATGAGTGGAGGAATTGATAGTTCATACCTTTTATACAAAATGGTAACTGAATTTGGACTAAGACCCTTAGTTTTTCATGTTGATGCTGGGTGGAATTCTCAAATTGCTGTTAATAATATTGAAAGATTAGTAGATGGCTTGGGATTAGATTTGTATACTGAAGTTATCAATTGGGAAGAGATGAAAGACTTACAATTAGCATTTTTTAAGTCAGGAGTACCTCATGTTGACGTCCCACAAGACCATGCTTTTTTTGCAACCATGTATAAATTTGCGTCAAAGTATAAAATAAAAACAATATTAACTGGCGGAAACTATTCTACGGAATGTGTAAGAAACCCGTTAGAATGGATGTATTATCAGTCTGATTCAATTCAGTTAAATGACATTTATAAAAAACATGGTACTGGTAAACTTAATGATTATCCAATAACAAACATATTGTGGCACAAAATTTGGCTTCCATATTTCAAAAGCATTAAGCTGTATAGACCACTTGATTTCATACCGTATAATAAGGATGAGGCTATGGAAACGTTAGTAGAAAAATTTGGGTATCAAAAATATCCACAAAAGCACTTTGAATCACGTTTTACAAGATTTTATGAAGGTTTTTGGCTACCACAAAGATTTGGATATGATACAAGAAAGGTCCAATTTTCTAGTTTAATACTAACAAATCAAATGACAAGAGAGGAAGCGTTAGAAAAACTACAAAATGAATCTTATACAGAAGAACAGATTAAGGAGGATTTTGAATTTGTATCTAATAAACTAGGAATAACAACTGAAGAATTGTGGTCATATTTTCATGCCCCTAAAAAAACTTTTAAAGATTATAAATCACAGGAGAATATTTATAATTTTGGCGCTACATTATTAAAAATATTTGGTATTGAAAAAGGAGGTAAACGATGATAGGAATTATAAATTATGGATCTGGAAATGTTCAAGCAATTGCAAATATTTATAATCGAACAAATTTTCAATATAAAATAATACAGGATCCCGAACAATTAAAAAATGTTGATAAATTGATTTTACCCGGTGTGGGAGATTTTGATGAAACAATAAAAGTATTAGATAGTTCAGGACTTAGAAATGCATTAAACGAAGAGGTTTTAGTTAAGAAAAAGCCCGTGCTAGGTATTTGTGTAGGAATGCAAATTTTAAGTAATGATAGCGAAGAAGGAACTCAAAAAGGACTTGGTTGGATAAATGGAAATGTAAAAAAATTTGATATTTTAAAAATAAAGGATAAACCATTCATTCCACACATGGGATGGAATAATGTAGTACCCCAAATTAATCATGACCTTTTTAATAAAATTGATATTGAATTAGGATTTTATTTCGTTCATTCCTATTTTTTTCAACCATTAAGTTCTAATAATATACTGGGAACTACCTTTTATGGAGAAGAATTTACTTCAGCAGTTTTCAACGATAATATTTTTGGAGTTCAGTTTCATCCTGAGAAAAGCCATTCCAATGGGATTCAATTACTTTCTAATTTTGCAAGTATTTAATTATGTTGAGATCTAGAATAATTCCATGTTTACTTGTGCATAATAAAGGCTTAGTTAAAACAGTAGGTTTTAAAGATGCTAAATATGTTGGTGATCCAATAAATGCAGTAAAAATATTTAATGAAAAAGAAGTCGATGAATTAATAGTTTTAGACATTGATGCTACTGTTGAAAACCGGCCACCTAATTATGAAATGATAAAAAATTTGGCAACTGAATGTAGAATGCCTTTTTGTTATGGGGGCGGAATTACAACTGTTGAACAATCCAAAAAAATTATAGAACTAGGCGCAGAAAAAATAGCAATCAGCAGTGCTGCTGTGAACAATCCAATTATAATAGAACAAATTGGTGAAGCAATCGGCGTTCAAAGTGTGGTTGTAATTATTGATTTAAAAAAAAGGAGTAAATTATTAGGTGGAGGGTATGATATTTATACAAATAATGGTAAGATCAAAGCGAAAGTTAAATTAAATGAATTCATAGATATATTAAATAAAATTGGAGTAGGTGAAATCGTGGTTAACTCTATCGATAATGATGGAACAATGAATGGATATGATGACGCATTAATATCATTATTTAGAGAGAAAACAAATTATCCTATGACTGTATTAGGTGGTGCAGGTTGCCTTGATGATATTAAAAAGTTAATTTCAAAATATAAAATTATAGGTGCTGCTGCCGGAAGTTTATTTGTATTTAAGGGTAAATACAAGGCAGTACTTATTAATTATCCCAATAGAGAAGAAAAATCAAGATTATTTTCATAAATGAAACAAATTATACAAGACCTTAAAAACGGAGAGACAATCTTAGAAGAAGTACCTGCTCCACAGGTTAAACCAGGACAAGTATTGATTCAAACTACTAGAAGTCTTGTTTCCCTAGGCACTGAACGAATGCTTGTTGAATTTGGTAAATCTAATCTATTTCAAAAGGCAAAACAACAACCAGACAAAGTAAAAGAAGTTATAAATAAAATTAAAACAGATGGTCTACAACCAACCATTAATGCAGTTTTTAATAAATTAGGACAGCCACTTCCTTTGGGTTATT
>JACCDI010237425.1_pt1 | contig 39254 bp, 36 predicted proteins | sample 7442791 | NCBI WGS metagenome assembly JACCDI01 (sample SAMN15323434, study PRJNA562643) | freshwater metagenome | isolation source: river surface water | place: USA:Blue River Watershed | collected 2017-08-15 | reverse complement strand
CGTATACGGCTTGAACCAGTTGTTATCTGTGGTTTTTTTATTTTCATTTTATTTCTGACATTTTTTTATAGGTTTCTTCCGTATTTTTTGTCAAAATTTCAGGTAAATAATCTTCTCTTGGTTTTCCATTTGTCTGATATATTCTTTCAATTGGAAATTGATATCCAATTTTGGTTTCGGTCATTTGGTAGTTAGAAATTGCTCCAAGCAATCCCGCCATTTTTGTCCCAACAATTTTTGCATTTTTCATTCCGTCAAAACCAATTGCAATTCCTTCACCCATACTTCCGGTCCAATGTCCGACTAAAATATATACATTTCCCTTAAACTGCTTTTTTCTTGGAGTTACAAATTCTGTCCAAACTCGTTTTGTTTCGTATTGTTCTTCAAATTCGTGTTTTTGATACGGCAAGGGTTTGTCAATAAATCTTCCCATAATTGCTCTTGCAACCGTTGTATTTCCACCATTTGGAGTTTCTGTAAGGTCAATTATTAGATTTTTATAGTTTAAAAAATTGTCAATCGACTTATCGAAATCTAAAATTAATTGATTGTTTCCTAATGAGTTATTGATTTTTATGTAAGCTGTATTTTTGTTAATAATTTTGCTTTCAAGTAAATAATTTGATTGAGTATTTTTAAAGTCATCAGGAAAGTAATTTTTCTCTATTCCGTTTTCTAAAATAGAAATCTCTCTTTTTATGTTATGTGTTCCTGCAAAAAGCATATCCAATGCAAATTGATACATTTTTGAATTATGACTTTGAGTAAATTTTGGAAGAAATTTTTTAAGTTGTTCATCAATTGGTTTTCCGTTGAATTTTGTAACCTCCATTGCTACTTTTAGACCGCATTTTTCAGCACCAAAATCTTTTCGTAAATCTGTAATAATAAATTTGTTGTTAATTCTTTCAACATAAATATCTTGTCCAGATGGAATTATTCGGTTTGAGGAATTTAGATTTGTATTTAAGGAAGAGTGTCCGTTATGAAGTTCATTTAAAACGTTTTCCAAGAGTTCAATAAATTCTGAATTTGAAGAAATTTTTTCGGTTTGAGGTTGATAAATTTCTCTTACTTTTTTCCAATCAATATTTTGTTCATTTAAATAAGCGTAATTTTGGTTTATATCATTCCAAAATTCGTCAAAATCCTTTTGGTATTTAGTTTGTCCAAAAGTCAGATTTGAAAAAATCAAAAAAAGTATTATTAGTTTGAGTTTCGTTTTCATTTATGGTGTTGTTTTGAAATTGCCGATATCTAAGAAATGAATCTGGAATACACTACAAAAGCGAATCCCATAAAAATAAATTTTTTTGTCGTTTTTTTTCTTCTTCATCGTTTCCGTAACTGAACCAATCGTTTGATTTGTCAATCAAAAAAGCTTTCATTTCGGAGTATTTAAACGGTTTTTTTGAAGAAATGGGTTTTATTTCATCAGGTTTAGTAACAGTCAAATTCACTTTGGTTGCGATATAAGAAGTATACAATCTCGGAATGGTAACACCTAAAATCATTCCGGGTAAACCGTTGATGGAACAAGGTCCGCCCGAGATAATGATATCATCGGTATAAAAAGCAAAAACATACACATCGTCAAATATTTTTCCAACTGCTTTTCGGCAATTGTAACCCGCAATTTCACGATTTTCGTTGGTAATTTTCCATTCGATTTTAGTAATTGAATCTAAAATGACAAAGTTGGTTCCGCCAATTTGTTTTTGAATACTCATTTGATTTGACGTAAAATCAAAGTACCAAACGTTTTCTTCGTCGCTCTCTTTTTCGTATTTTGGAACTCTAGTTTTTTCGCTCCATCTATCAAATTTAAAGATGCTTCTATTGTTTGAAAAAGTATAGGTATAGTACGATGTTTTTAGATCGGAAATGTTTTCTTTCATTTTTTCATCCCAGCTGTCGTTGCCCATTCTTTTTTTAAGATTGGTGTTGACTTCAAACTCAATTTCTGCCTTTTCTACAAATTGTTGCGCATTGACAAGCGACATAAAAAAAAGAGGTACTATTTTTAATAATAAGGATTTCATAAATTAGGGTTTTGTTTCATTTTTATTTTTAAAATTCCAAGATAAACCAAGCATAAAATATCTTTTTAATCGGTCGTTTTCTTCTTCACCTATAGTGTTTTGAGAGTTAAAACGTTCAATACCAATATTTTGATTTAAAATATCGCGAACCAAGAAGTAAGCTGTAAATTCATCGTTTTTGAAAACGCGTTGCAGTCGTGCGTTCCACAATTGATTGTTTAAATTGGTTTGAAAATCATCTGTTTTTTGACGCGTAAATAAAGTATAATCGGTTGAAATTTTCCAATTTTTACTAAAATAAACACTTATATCACAACCTAGGTTATTGGTGTTAAACGATCTTACTTCGTTGTTTAATGTTGTGCTATTGCGATTGTATGAAAACTGATTACTTACGGATAATGAATATTTTTTTTCTTTTTCTTTTGACAAATAAATCGATACACCTGAACCTAAATTTTTAGTATAGTCCAGCTTAGAGTTTATACTAACTGGCGATTTACTGTAATTTAGGTTAGGACTTACATTTAAGTTTAAATCGATTTTTTTAATTTTAAATCCATAGCCACTGTAAAAATTAATGGAATAATTCCCGTTAGTATTGATTGGTTTTAATATTGTTTTAGCATCTTCAATGTTGATGTCTCTATTGTAAATAATTAAATTTGAAGTAGTTCTAAAATTAATACTTTGATAAAAGTAAGCTTCTGTCAGCATATTGTAACTGTTTTGAGAAAAGCCAATACTGTTGCTGAACGATTGCTTCAAATCGGGGTTACCTAATCGTTGATTAAAGAAATCTTGATTGTTTGTTAACGGTTGCAATTGATCTATCGTAGGTTGTCTTGTAGAACCGTTATAGCGGAATGACAAGCTAGAATTACTTTTGTATTTATAGGAAAAATTGGCCGATGGAAAGATATTGGTAAAATTACGATCGTACTGTTTATTTGCCGATAGATCCAATAAATCAAAAGTAGTGATGCCTAATCCACTTCCTAAGCTAAAATTTATTTTTTTGGAGTTGTAACTAATTTTCAAGTTGGGTTTATGAACGCTAATCGTCTGCTCAAATTGGTTGGATAATTCAGGTACGATGACATCATATTGATTATTTAAACTTGAAAAATCGTAGGTTGTCAATTTGTTTTTACCGATGTTATAATTAATTTCATAGCTTACTTGAAGGGCAATTTTTTTACTTAAAGGTTCTGTGTAAGCTAGATTTAGCGAGTTGTTATTGGTGGTTCTTTTACCAATTTTGTTTTGGTTTATGCTAATTACATCTGATAAAACTCCGCCTGTATAACTTTCATTGTCAGAGATTAAGAAAGAATTAGAGTCGTTATTCAGCCTATTCCAAGATAAATTAGCAGAAAAAGTTCGTCTCATTTTTTTAAACTTATGCTTGAATAAAATAGTCGCAGATAAGGCTTGTTTATCAAAATTTGAATTTTTGTTGACCAGACTTTTGTTTTTTAATACACCGTTTTCATCAGTTGTAATTCCATCAGTAAAATCATCACTATCAGTAGTATAAAAATTAGTTTTTGTGCCAATTTTTATAGTATTCATGCTGTCTATCTTTATTTCATCAACAATATTTAATTTAAAATTACTCCTTTTTATGTCGCTAACACTGTTCTCATTTTGGTTCAGTTGGCTGTCACCAATTTGGGTTTTATTGGTTCTTCTTTTGGTATTGGTGTAAATTTGATTATTAAATTTAGGACTTACATTTAAACTTTGTTTGTCGTTCCACTTGTTGGTGTATTGAATTCCTAAATTGGTGTTTTTTATAAAACCATTTTGAGTATCAACATAAGGTTCTTCATCATTATCGCCGCCAACCCATTCATAATTTACATTTCCATCGTCATCCATATTCATAGAGAAATCGTTTCCACCACCAAATTGTTCACTATCTTCCCAATTTAAGCCATCTTGACCTGTATTTCCATTGAGTAAATAGCCCGAAATTTTCCTTTTTCCTTTAAAAGAACTCAGCATTAAATTGGTATTGTACCTCGAATCAAGTTCTGTTGAAGGACCACTGGCAGCATCCATCTTACCAAAAAAGCCTTTCTTTTTATCTTCTTTGAGTTTTAGATTTATCGTTTTTTCTGTATTTCCGTCGTCAATTCCCGTAAATTCAGCTTGGTCACTTTTCTTATTAAAAACCTGAACTTCTTTTACCGCATCGGCACGAAGATTTTTAGTAGCCATTCCCGGATCGTCACCAAAAAACTCTTCGCCATCAACTAAAACCTTTTTAACGGTTTCTCCCATGGCTTTAATTTCTCCGTTTTTATCAACTTGAATTCCGGGTAATTTTTTTAATAATTCCTCTACATTCGCATTAGCATCTACTTTAAAATCGCTGGCTCTATAACTGGTTGTATCGCCTTTTATTCGTATTGAGCCTGTTTTTATTATAACTTCTCTAAGGAGTTTGCTTTTGCTTAATAATTGCAATGTTCCTAGGCTTTTTGATTTGCCTTCAATGATTATATCTTCAACATAATCAGCGTATTGATAATGAGAGGTCATTAAAACAAAAGAGCTGCTTTTTACGTTTTTAAATTCAAATTTCCCTTCTTTATCAGAACGAGTAAATTTATATAAAATCGAGTCTTTTGGAGTCAGTAGCGCTACTACTGCATTGTGAACGGGTTTTTGCTCTTCATCAGATAATGTGCCAGAAACAGTAGTTTCTTGTGAAAAGCCGCAATAAAAAAACAAGAAGAAAAAGATTGAAATTGTACTTTTAGGCATAAAAATTTTTAAAAAAAGATTAAACGGACTTGAAAAAAGGTATTAGTCACAATTGAACGTTTTTTATTACAAAAAAGTATTTTTTTTAAAAAATAAATCCCAAACTCCATTAATTGGAATTTGGGATTTGTTATTTTGAATTTCTAAAAATTACTCTTTAGTCTCTTCTTTTTTAGAATTAGCTTGGTTCTCGGTTTTAGAAGCGTCTTTGAATTCTTTAACGCCTGCCCCAAGTCCTTTCATCAATTCTGGAATTTTTTTACCTCCAAAAAGTAATAAAACTACAATTAAGATTACTATCCATTCGGTTGGACCCATTCTTCCCATGATATATAAATTTTATGCTTTCGCGAATTAGTATTAATATCAGCAAAGGTAAAAAGAAAAAAACACCAAAATCATTTTCAACCAAATATTTATCGTTAAACTTCGTTAAAATCAGACACAATATTCGCAAACTACTTATTTTAGTATATTTGTAGTATAAATTAAAATCATGGCGCAAAAGGGTCAAAAACGAAAAAAAATTAAAAAACACCTCTTTACCAAAAACCGTTTGGTAGTGCTTAACGAAGATTCGTTTGAAGAAATTTTTTCCCTTCGTTTGACCTTGATGAATGTGTTTGTCGTGGCAACTTTAGGCGCGATTGTCATTATTACTGTAACTACTTTTATCATAGCTTTTACGCCGCTTCGCGAATATATTCCGGGTTATTCTTCGTCTAAATTAAGACGAGAAGCTACGGTTTTAGCTTTAAAATCCGATTCGCTTTCTACTGCTTTGAAGAAAAACGAAGCGTATTTGCAATCCGTTGTTAAAGTATTGAACGGCGATTTAGAATACCAAAAAGTCAATAAAGATTCCATTATGGCATCAGAAGTCATCGAAATAGATCCAAAAACTTTAGAACCATCCGAAGAAGAATTAGCACTACGTCAAAAAGTAGAAGCCGAGGAAAAAGCATTAAAAACTAAGAAAAAGAAGTAAAATGTATACCGATTTTAATTTGTCTGTCATAGAGATTCCTTTTGTTTTAGGCATAGTTTTCTTGATTATAGGGATTGTATTTTACTTTTTTCCACCCAAAAAAATAAATTATATTTACGGTTACCGAACTAGCTCTTCTATGGAGAATCAAGAAAAATGGAATTTTGCACAAAAATATTCCGCTATCAAAATGATTCAAGGAAGTTTGTTTCTTTTAGCAGTAAGTAGTCTAGGAATGTGGATTTCTTTTACACCTGATCAGCAAGTTATTATTGGGATAGCTACATTGCTCATTCACATAGTTGGGTTGTTTTATCTCACGGAAAACGCAATAAAAAATCAATTTCCAAAATCGTAATCTATGTCGATAAAATCATTCGCGGCCAAATTATTTGCTGCTCACATTCATAAAAAAACACTTCAGTGGAGTTCCAATCCTGTTGCAACCCAACAAAAAGTGTTTGCCGATTTGATTGGTCAAGCGAAAGATACCCAGTTCGGAAAAGACCACGATTTTACCTCAATCAAAACATTTGCTGATTTTGCTAAAAACGTTCCCATTCGCGATTATGAAGAACTCAAACCGTATGTGGATCGAGTAGTCAAAGGAGAAGAAAATATTTTGTGGAAAGGAAAACCCATGTACTTTGCTAAAACTTCCGGAACAACTTCGGGCGCCAAATACATCCCGATCACCGAAGCATCCATGCCGTTTCACATTCAAGCAGCGCGCAATGCGATTTTAAGCTACATTCACGAAACAGGCAAAGCTGATTTTGTTGATGGAAAAATGATTTTTCTACAAGGAAGTCCGGTTTTGGAAGAAAAAAACGGAATCAAATTGGGACGACTTTCCGGAATTGTTGCGCATTTTGTTCCGAAGTATTTGCAAAAAAACCGCATGCCATCCTGGGAAACCAATTGCATTGAAGATTGGGAAACCAAAGTCGACGCGATTGTAGAGGAAACCATCAACGAGAACATGTCGGTCATTTCCGGAATTCCGTCTTGGGTGCAAATGTATTTTGAAAAGCTGCAGCAAAAATCCGATAAGCCAGTTGGCGAGTTGTTCAAAAACTTCAATTTATTCATTTATGGCGGCGTGAATTATGAACCGTACCGCGCCAAATTTGAAAATTTAATCGGACGAAAAGTCGATTCGATTGAATTGTTTCCCGCATCAGAAGGATTTTTTGCTTACCAAGATTCTCAAAAAGAAAAAGGAATGTTGCTTTTGTTGAATTCAGGTATTTTCTACGAATTTGTCAAAGCCGATGAATTTTTCACCGAAAAACCAAGAAGATACACCATTGGCGAAGTAGAATTGAATGTGAATTATGTGTTGATTCTTTCGACCAATGCCGGACTTTGGGCGTACAATATTGGCGATACGATTCAGTTTACATCGCTTAAACCTTATCGTGTGATTGTATCAGGTCGAATAAAACATTACATTTCGGCATTTGGTGAACACGTTATTGGCAAAGAAGTCGAAACCGCGCTTCAACAAGCCATGGAAAACACTAATGTGCGTGTAAACGAATTTACTGTGGCACCACAAATCAATCCGAATGAAGGTTTGCCCTACCACGAATGGTTCATCGAATTTGAAAATGAGCCTGAAAACATGGATGAATTTGCACTACAAATAGACAACGCCATGCGCCACCAAAATGTGTATTACGATGATTTGATAGTGGGAAATGTGTTGCGAACACTAGTAATAACAAAGGTTTCTAAAAACGGATTCCAAGAGTACATGAAATCCATAGGAAAATTGGGCGGACAAAACAAGTTACCACGATTATCCAACGACAGAAAAATTGCGGATCAACTTTCCTAACAAGTTTCCGAAACCTAATTAGGTGTATTCAAAAAAATGAAAGCAATAACAATACTTCTATTTTTAGTTTCTATTTCAACAACTGCTCAAATAAAAGGCATCGTAAAAGACAGTCTTACCAATCAACCGATTCCGTTTGTGAATATTTGGGTAGAAAATGAAAATTCTGGAACAACATCTGATGAAAAAGGAGTGTTCAAAATAAGTGCTTCAGAGGGAAAAATACTTGTTTTTTCTTCTGTTGGTTTCGAAGTAAAAAAAGTTACTGTAAAAGATGGAGAAGAAGTTGTTTTATCGCCCATTTCTTATAGATTAAAAGAAGTTGTAATTTCAAACATAAAGAATGAAAAAGAAATCGAGATTGGTGAAGCAAAAAGAATTCACCACAGACAACTCTCAGGTGACAAGCCTTGGATATACGGTAAACTATTCAGGTATGATTCGATTTGTGCAACTTATCCATTTGTAAAGAAAATTGTTTTTTTTTCAGATAGTGATTTAAAAACCGCAAAGTTAAAAATTAGAATCTTCGAATTCAATGACACGATTCCAACTAACGATTTGTTGAACGAAGATTTAATTGTTAATGTAAAAAAAGGAATGAGAAAAAATATTATCGATGTTTCTCAATACAATTTAAGATTCCCAGAAAAAGGAATTGTAATTGGGTTGGAGTGGATGATTATTGAAGAGAATAAATTTTACTTCGAATACAATGACCCAAAACAAAAAGATTTAGTTAAAATGGAGTCGTATGCTCCGTCTCTTGTGGTGAATTATTCTAAGGAAGAAAACTCATTCAATTATTCTCAAGGTAAATGGGTAAGAGCAAAAATATTCGCCTCAGATAAAAAAGATAAAAAATGGTTTAATACGGTTATGTTACCTGCTGTAAACTTAATACTAACTAATTAATGAAAGTATTTACCAGTCTTCTTCTTTTATTCTCCATTTCAACAACTGCCCAAATCAAAGGCGTCGTAAAAGACAGTCTTACCAATCAACCGATTCCGTTTGTGAATATTTGGGTAGAAAATGAAAACCAGGCGACAACTTCAGAAGAAGACGGAACTTTTGTTTTTCCTGATTCAGAAAAAGGGAAAAAATTTGTGTTTTCGGCTATTGGTTATCAAAAAAAAACCATTTCTGCGGCTCAATCTAAAGTAGTGTTGCTTCAACCAGCTGATTATCAATTGGAAGAAGTAGTAATTTCGAATCGACTACAAACCAAAGAAATTCAAATAGGAAAAACCGAAAACACGGTGTGTCAAGCGTTTGATAATGGGCCCAAAATAGACACCAAGTTTTTTCCGTATGATCCATCGTACAAAAAGACCAAATTCATCAAAAACGTTTCCGTTTATACGGATTGCCGAATAGAAGAAGCCACAGTAAAAATTCATTTTTATTCCGTCGATGAAAACGGTTATCCCGATAAAGAATTACTCTCAAAAGATCTTATTGTAAAAATCAAAAAAGGCACTCGAATTCACACGATTGATGTCTCTCGATTTAATTTGACAATGCCCAAAAACGGATTATTTGTTGGATTTGAAAAACTATTAATCGAAAGCAATCGTTTTGAGAAAACTGTATTTGATAAAAACACCAACACGCCAAGTCTTTCAGTAACGTATTATCCGTATATGCTTTATAACTATGTTGAAAGAGAACAATTATTCACTTTCTCTGGCGGCAAATGGAACAAACAAATTATAAATACCGATGCCAATTCGGAGTACAAAAAAAAGATTTACGAACCATCAATACAACTCACGCTGACCAACTAAAGCAGAAAAACCCTATCTTTGCGGGTTAGAAAACAAAATTTAATGAAGGAAATTAAAAACATTTCGCGCTCAAGGGCGCAAGAATCGTCGGCAGCTATCGAACGGTTGTACATTACCATGAGGCATTTATTCAACAGAGGTTTTTACAAACCAATGGGTGTTTCAGGAGAAACTTTAAGAGAAGCATTATTAGAGCTTCGACCAGAAATTTACGGCAGCATCGCCGAAGAAAAAGTAGAATTAAACGGATTGTTGTATGTGATTGAACGTCTTCCGGTTGGAATTGAAGAATGCCGTTACATCAACTTAACTTCAGATGAAGGCTATTCCAAATCGCACTTCAAAGCTATTGTTCCGCCCAAAAGAAGAAGAAATTGCTACCGCATTGACGACGAGCAAATGAATGTGGAAATTACTCGTGGACGCTCAGACATTTACGATATTTTAACGCATTTGACCTTTATTTTCATCGAATCGCACAAAATTAAAGACCGTGTATTGATTGATGAAGAAGGAAAAATATCCAGAGATTGGCAAAAGTTAGAAATTGCAGCACTTCAACCAAAGAAATTATCACAAGTTGAAAAAGAAAAAGCCATTTCGCACGCAGCCAATATATTAGGAAGAACTTTCGTTGAGGTTTTAGACATTTACGATTCCTTTGGAACAGCAGAAAAACCCGATCGTTTTTTACATGTAATTTATTGGTTAGGAAAAATCGCCATCGAAGAAGTAATGGACAACAATAAGCGTACAATTACGTTTAGTCCTATATTGCGTGAGCGATTGGGACATCACATCCATGGAGAAATTTGGGCTAATAATATCAAAGAAGTTCTTAAAAACAACGATTTACTGGAGCGACCGATTCACATTATTAGCGCCAATATGCACAGTGTAATGAACTCGCTTTTTGCTACTCATGTTCTCAAAACTAAGTTTAAAGATAAATCCGATTTTTATATTTACGAAGAGTTGAGTAAATCGGGAGCGAATGATGTGAGAGATAAAGTAGAAGAATTTGCTTTGAAACACGGAATGATTTCGTTGCCAGATCAATCCGGAACTAACATTGACGTTCAGATTTTTGATACTGCTAAAATTGATTGGGCAAAATCGGCATTTCCAAAAGCAAAAGTAGGTAAGCAATCTCCGGTTTTGATTGTAATGGATTACGCTTTTGGAGAGCAAGCTTTTGAAACTATTGACGAGTTGTTAAAACCTTATAAATTTGAAAAAACCAAATATTTTCTCAATGTAGAATCCGTTTCAATTATGGGTAAAGCCGGAATTCTAGAAGGCGGAAAAGGCGACATCATGATTCCAAATGCACACGTCAACGAAGGAACGGCCGATAATTATCCGTTTGAAAACGAGCTTACGGCCGAAATGTTTGAAGGAAATGAGATTCCTGTTTACGCCGGACCAATGATTACGGTATTAGGAACTTCGTTGCAAAACAGAGATTTGTTGAAGTTTTTCCACGAATCAACATGGGAAGCCATAGGATTGGAAATGGAAGGCGCGTATTATCAGAAGGCAATACAATCGGCTTCGAGAATCAGAAAAAGCATTAATCCAAATGTAAAAGTGAGGTACGCTTATTATGCTTCAGATAATCCATTAGAAACAGGAAGCACTTTAGCTTCTGGCGGATTAGGAACCACCGGAGTAAAACCAACGTATTTAATCACAATTAAAATACTTGAACAAATTTTTAACGTAAAATAATTTATTTTTATGAGTACAAATTCTCAGAATAATACTGATGATCAAGAAATTGATTTGTCTAAAGTCTCCAAAAGTATAGGAACTATCTTAGAAAGTATTTCAGGAATGATTTTTAGAGGGATTTTGTTTGTCAAAAGAAAGATTCTTATAATTTCTATTTTTTTAATTTTAGGTTTAGGCCTAGGATTTTACTTAGACACAACAAACACTAATTATAATCATGAAATTATTGTTACTCCTAATTTTGGTTCCAATGACTTCCTTTATTCGAGGGTAGAATTATTGAATTCTAAAATTAAAGAAAAAGACACGCTCCAATTAACCAAAATGGGGTTTAAAAATATTGATAGAATTGGTAAAATAGAGGTTGAACCAATTGTTGATGTTTATAAATTCATTAAAAATAGCGCTGAGAATTTTGAGCTGATCAAGCTTATGGCAGAAGACGGTGATTTAAACAAAATAGTTGAAGATAAAATCACAAGTAAAAATTACCCTTTTCATGCTCTACAAATTAGCACTACTAACAGAGTATCTGATGAAGGTTTTACAAAACCACTTTTGAACTATCTGAATGATTCTGAGTACTTCAAAAAAATTCAAGAAGTACAAATTAAAAATGCCGAGATAAAGATGAGAGAAAATGATTCAATAATCAAACAGATAGATGGATTTTTAAATACTTTCAAAAAAAATTCTAACAGTGAATCAAAAAACAATAATTTGGTATACTACAACGAAAATACTCAGCTTAATGATATCATCAAAACCAAAGATATGTTGATTGTGGAACAAGGGTCACACAGAATTGACAAAATAAATAGCGAGAGAATCATTAGAGACATCAGTATTACAACAAATATTAAAAATACTAAGTCAATTAATGGTAAAATGAAATTTGTATTACCATTCCTTTTTGTTGCTTTATATGTTTTGGTTTATTTGTTTACTGCTTTTTATAATAATCAAAGAAAAAAGTTAAGCATCTAAAATGAAAGGAATAATACTAGCCGGCGGTTCGGGAACCCGATTACATCCATTAACATTAGCCGTAAGTAAGCAATTAATGCCCATTTACGACAAACCTATGATTTACTACCCATTATCTACATTAATGTGGGCAGGAATTAACGAAATTCTCATCATATCAACACCTCATGATTTACCTTTATTTCAACAATTGTTAGGTGACGGAAAAAAATTAGGTTGTCGATTTGAATACGCAGTGCAAGAACATCCAAATGGTTTAGCAGAAGCCTTTATTATTGGTAAAGATTTCATTGGAAACGATAAAGCAGCGCTCATTTTAGGGGATAATATTTTCTACGGAACTGGTTTAGCAGAATTACTTCAGGCGAATAACAATCCGGATGGCGGAATCATTTATGCTTATCATGTTCACGACCCAGAGCGTTACGGTGTGGTTGATTTTGATACCAATGGAAATGTGTTGTCGATAGAAGAAAAGCCAACGCATCCGAAATCCAATTATGCTGTGCCTGGAATTTATTTTTACGATAATTCAGTAGTGGAAGTTGCCGCTAATATTCAACCCAGTCACCGAGGAGAATTGGAAATCACCGACGTCAATAAAGAATACCTCAAAAGGGGAAAACTCAAAGTAAGTATTTTGGATCGCGGAACGGCTTGGTTGGACACAGGAACGTTTCAGTCTTTGATGCAAGCTGGACAATTTGTTCAGGTAATTGAAGAACGCCAAGGATTAAAAATTGGCGCTATTGAAGAAGCGGCGTATCGAATGGGATTCATCAACTCCGAACAACTCAAAGAATTGGCAACTCCTTTACTAAAAAGCGGTTATGGTGTTCATTTAATGAGTTTGTTAGACCACAAATAAAGACACAATGAACCTCAATATTTGAGATTGTCATTGCCATTGATTTTTGAAATTGTTATTGAAAATGAATTTTATAGAAACCCAACTCCAAGGTTGTTTTATTCTTGAACCCAAAATCATAAAAGACCAACGCGGTTATTTTATGGAAAGTTTTAACGAACAGACGTTTCAAAAAGGAACAGGTCAAAACGTGCATTTTGTGCAAGACAACCAGTCGTTTTCTACCCAAGGCGTACTGCGCGGACTTCATTACCAAACCGGCGAGCACGCTCAAGCCAAATTGGTTCGAGTGCTTCAAGGAGAAGTTCTGGATGTGGCGGTCGATATTCGTCCTGATTCGCCCACTTATGGTCAGTATGTATCGATTTTTCTCTCAGCTGAAAACCAAAAGCAGTTTTTTGTTCCGAGAGGTTTTGCTCACGGATTCTTAGTATTGAGTGAAACAGCAACATTCTTTTACAAATGCGATAATTTTTACAATAAAGAAAGTGAAGGCGGAATTATTTACAATGATCCAACCATCAATATCGATTGGCAATTTGAACTGAAAGAGTTGATTATTTCGGAAAAAGACGAGCAACTTCCCAACTTACAACACGCCAAAAAAGTATGGTAGTTTTAGTCACTGGAGCCAACGGACAATTAGGACAATCACTGCAATTTATTGCAGAAAAGTATGCTGATATTGATTTTGTCTTCTGTGATTCTTCCACTTTGGATATAACCAATTCAAACAACGTTACACAAGTCTTTCAACAATTCAAACCCAATTTTTGCATCAATGCCGCAGCGTACACCGCTGTTGATAAAGCCGAAAGTGAACCCGAAAAAGCGCATTTAATTAATGTAATTGGTGCTAAGAATATTGCAGAGGTGTGTAAGGAAACCAATTGTACCTTACTGCACATTTCAACTGATTTTGTCTTTGATGGATCTAAAACAACGCCCTACACCGAAGATGATCAACCCAATCCAACTGGCGTTTACGGTCAAACTAAATTAGACGGCGAAAAAGCCATTCAAAGCACATTTGATCATTATTACATCATCCGAACATCGTGGGTGTACTCTCAATTTGGCGCTAATTTTATGAAAACCATGCTCCGATTGACTTCCGAAAGAGATTCGCTATCCGTAGTCAATGATCAAATTGGTACTCCAACCCACTCAGTCGATTTGGCAGAATGTCTAGTCAAAATAATCCAAACCCATTGTCATCCTGAGCTTGCGGAAGGACAACAACTCACAACCCACCACTTCGGAATCTATCATTACTCCAACGAAGGCCAATGCTCATGGTACGATTTTGCCAAAGAAATATTCAGAGTAAATAACATTTCCATAAATTTACAATCCATTCCTACATCTAGTTATCCAACACCCGCCAAAAGACCAAGTTACAGTGTTTTGGATAAAACCAAGATTAAACGGATTTTTGGAGTAGAGATTGAGGATTGGGCGGGAAGTTTGAAATCTAATTTTTAATAATTTTCTTCATAACACTCTCGTTCCATTCATTTCTGATTTCAAGAAAGTAGATTCCTTTTTGAAACGAACTTAAATTAACAGAATTGTTTTCGACAAAAAGAGTAGTTAATTTTTTACCTAAAACGTCATAAACGGTTACTTGTTTAAATACAACATTACCAGATTGTATGTATAGTATATCGTCTACTGCATTAGGGTAAAGAATAACTTCAGAAGTGCTAAAATTACTGGTTGTTAGTGTGTTTGAATTCACATCGAGTTTAACAGTAAATATATCGTAGTCGTCATTGTCATTGTACTGATTTAAGTAACCTACTACTATACAAGTTCCATCCGGATTTTGTACTATGTCATTGAACGCGTTATAGTTGGGTTGTTGCATATAATGTCTTTGCCAAGAAACATTCCCTAAACCACTAAGCTTCACAATCCATGCTTTATTCCCGGCTATTATACCATTGAGATCATCATCAGTCGAGGCAGTCGTTCCACAAGCAAGATAACCTCCATCAATGGTTTGAATTATCGAGTTGAAATAATCAGTATTAGATCCGCCAACACATTTTTGCCATTCCAATTCTCCAATAGAGTTAAGTTTAATAACCCAACCATCGACACCTCCGTGATGATTTGTGACGTTTGTATTGTTTGACGCAGTGTTCCCAGCAATAACATATCCGCCATCAGAGGTTAAGTCTACAGATGTTGCCCAATCGGATTGCAATCCACCATACGATTTTTGCCATTGTATAATTCCAATAGAATTTAATTTTAAAACCCAAAAATCGGGAATGTCTGTGTTAAAAGGACCAATACTAGTGGTAACATCTCCATAGTGCGAGCCACTTTGACCCACAACAATGCATCCACCATCTGGAGTGCTTTTTATACAACGCGCTCTATCGCCATTTTCACCGCCGTAATGATTATTCCACTGCATTTCACCCATTGAATTTAATTTTAAAACCCAAAAATCCATTGAGCCACTATAGGTAATAGGAACAGTTCCGTTATAATCAGCATTCAGGATAGCAGAAATAATTAGCCCACCATCAGTAGTTTCGTCAACTGAAGAAGCATATTCCTCGCTGTAACCTCCATATGTTTTTTGCCATAACAAATTACCCGTTTCGTCAATTTTAATGATCCACAAATCATTAAACGAATCGGAACCGTAATGCCAAGTTAAATCTCCATCATTTGAAATAGCCGAACCAACAATTACATATCCGCCATCAGAAACCTGAACAATTTCATTTGCCTCTTCACTTTTGTTGCCACCGAGACATCTTTGCCACTCTATTATTCCGTCAGAATTTAATTTAACAACCCAAAAATCAGAATAATTCCAACCGAAAGTACTGTGTAGACCAATTACATCTCCATTTGATGAACTAGCACTTCCTACAAAAATACAACCACCATCATTGGTTGACAGCACTGCATTTCCTCTCTCTGATTCAGACCCGCCAAATGAACGAGTCCATAAATCGCTCGGTCCTTGAGCAAAGGAAAATGTAACGAATAAGTAACAAAACAATAAGTGTACTATGTTTTTCATAAAAAGAAAATATGTATAAAGGTAAAATAAAAAAGTTGAAAATATTGATTTATAAATTCTGTTTGTAAGGAATATAAAATCAACTATCTTTATCCGCTGTTAATTAGGCTAAATAAAGACAATAAAAATTGCAGAAACCGATAAAACAAATCTTCTGTTTAACTCCTGTTTACAATGATTGGGAGAGTTTTGCTATTTTGGTTGATTCTATTCAAAAAATTCAGCAAGAAAACAGTAATTTTTCTTTCAAAATAATAGCTGTAAATGATGGATCTAATGAAGAAAGAGAAGAAAATACTACTACAATTCCAATTACATTTTTAAACCTAAAAGTGAACATTGGCCATCAGCGTGCGATAGCGGTTGGGTTACAATATGTTTATAACGAAATTTCAGAGCATGATTATCTTGTGGTTATGGACAGTGATGGTGAAGACAAGCCCGAAGACATCATGGTTTTAATAGACAAGGCTGAGCAACTAAAAAGCAGCAAAATTATATTTGCCCAACGAAAGAAAAGACAAGAGTCACTACTTTTCAAAACAGGGTATTTTTTCTATAAAAATTTGTTTCAGTTTCTAACAGGACAAAAAATTAATTTTGGAAATTTTAGTGTAATTCCGAAAAAGCTTTTAGGAAAAGTAGTTCATCAAAATAACATCTGGAATCATTACTCAGGTGGAATAATACAGTCTAAAATTCCATTTGACAAAGTTTTATTAGACAGAGGAAAACGCTACAAAGGTGTTTCAAAAATGAATTTCAATAGTTTGATTATTCACGGACTAAGTTCAATTGCAGTTTATTTTGACTTTCTTTCTTTGAGAATCTTACGTTATTCACTCTATGGAATTGCCATTTGTTTCTCTTCAGTAATTTACATTTTATATCAAAAAATCTTTACGAATAATGCAATACCAGGTTGGGCATCAAGTTTAATATTAATTATTTCGGGTATCATTTTACAATTGTTTTCAGTTACTTTGATTGTTCTATTATTACAATTGAGTTCCCGTAAAAACATAAGCGCACCCAACCCAAAAATTTATTTGGATTTTATAGAAGATAAAAATTAGAAAAAGATGTTACAAAAAATCAAAACAAATTATATATTACTTTCAATACTCTTACTTGCCACACTATTAAGATTTTATCATGTTGATTTTCAAAGTATATGGTTAGATGAAATTCACACTATGAACGAGGCCAACCCTAACGTTGGTTTTACTGATTTATACAACATAATAATGTCAGGAGAACAAATGCCTCCTTTTTATTTTTATTCGTTGTATTTTTTATTTAAAATTTTTGGATACACAACCTTTGTCGCAAGAATTTATTCTGCAATTATTGGTGTACTAAGTGTGTTTTCATTGTACATGCTAGGCAAAGAACTAATTTCAAAAAAAGCAGGTTTAATTGCCGCTTTACTTGTTACAATAAATCCATTCCATCTTTATTATTCTCAAGAAGCTAGACCTTATATATTGTTGTTTTTATTTACAACTTTAGCGTTCTATTTTTTAGTAAAGTTTTTAAAACTACCCAATAAAAAAACAGCACTTTGTTACGGATTATTTTCGGCATTAATGATTAATTCTCACTTTTTTGGGCTATTTGTTTTGTTTGCTCAATATTTGATTTTACTTTCATTTTTGATACTTTCAAACAAAGAAAATAGGAAGCAATTCTTTATAAATGCATTTATTTCAGGATTAATTACCTTAATACTTTTCATTCCTGCAATTAAGATTTTTATCAAAGTAACTGAGATAAAAGAGTTTTGGATTCCAGCACCAACAGTTGACGTTTATACATTAATATTTAAAGAGTTTTTTGGGAATTCTGAGATGGTTTTAACACTAATATCTCTTTTAATTTTTTTATACTTTGTAAAACTTTCGAGGTTAAAAAATCTGCCTCAACTATCATATGGTTCAATTTTAAACAATAAGTTTATTTTTAGTTTTATAGTTTTACTATTTTGGATTGTAATCGTTTTGATGATTCCATTAATTCGATCTTACTTGTCGATTCCTATGATTATCAGTCGATATTTTATCGTTTTATTACCAGCAGCATTAATTATAATAACCATTGGAATATCACAAATTAGAAACAGTATTATTCAAAAAACTATTTTACTAATGTTGGTGATTTTTTCTATTACGGATATTGCAATAGTTAAAAAATATTACACCGGAATAAATAAAGCACAATTTAGAGAATCAACTAACTTTATCATCGAAAATAATACTAAAAACGAGCCTGTTGTTAGTAGTTTAGGTTGGTATATGCCTTTCTTTTTAAAGAACAATAAAGTTAATTATAACATTGTAGATAAAACTCTTGATGCATACATTTTAGAAATGCAACAAGACTCAACAAAAATAAAACCATTTTGGTTTACTGACGGATTTGGAAGAGATTATAAACCTAGTGAAACCACATTAAAATTTATAAACGAAAACTTTTATATTGATAATAATTACGATGGATTTCAAGCATGGACTAAACACTTTATTTTACTAAAAGATGTTCCAAGAACAATAGATATTTCAAAATATAAAGTGTTAAAGCAAACGAATGGAGACGCATTTATTGTTAATGTTGATAATTTTGAAAATAAAGACGGTATTGTTACAATATCAGGCTGGGCTTATTTTGACAAGCAAGAAGCCACTAAAACAACAATCGATGTCGTATTAATTAAGGACGGAAAAGCCACTAGATTATTAACTGAAAAAGTTGTTAGAGCCGATGTTACATCCTATTTTAAAAGTGAATTTAACTTAGATAATAGCGGTTTCAAATCTACCTATGATACATCTAAATTAGAACCAGGAAAATATCAATTGGCGGTTTACTTGATTAATAAAGAAACGAAAAAAGAAGGACTTGTATTAACAGACAAGTTAGTGGAAAAATAGAAAACAAAATTATGAATTACGAAGATAAATCTACAGATTATTATTCAAGCATTAGAACCGAATTAATCGCCCTTTTTGATGAAGGAAGAAAAAATCTAAAAATATTAGAGATTGGCGCAGCGTTTGGAGAAACATTATTTTATCTTAAAGAGAAAGGAATTGCTCATGAAGCTGTGGGTATTGATTTGTTTGAAGATAAAAACAAAGAAAATTATAAAAACATTGACCGCTTCATTTTTGGTAATATTGAGCAATTAGAATTACCAGAGTATGAAAATTATTTTGATATAATCCTATTACCAGATGTTTTGGAGCATCTTATTGAACCTAAAATAACACTTGAAAAGGTTCACAAATATTTGAACAATGATGGACAGATAATAGTGAGTATGCCTAACATAAGGCACTATTCTGCTCTAATAAAGATTTTTGTTAAAGGAGATTTTAGTTACGAAGAGAGCGGGATATTTGATTATACCCACAGAAGGTTCTATTGCAAAAAAAACATTAAAGAGCTATTGGAATCTTCAAACTTTAAAATATTAAAAGTTGAAAGTTCAATCAAAAGATACAAAGGAAGGTCAGTAGCAAAAACACTTAATAAAATAACATTTGGACTATTAGAAGAATTTTTTTCATATCAGTATTTTTTTAAATCAAAAAAATCATAATTTTGCCAAAAAATAATCAAAATGAAATCAAAATTAATTATTGCAAGTATACTGATGTCGGTTGTTCTTTATTCATGTAAAGATGAGAAGAAAGCGGAAGAACCAAAAGTGGAAGAGAAACCACAAACTTTTGATGTTACATTGAATATGATTGTAAAACAAGATGATAATTTTCAGTTGTTTTATACTGACGAATCTACACCATCATTCGATGAAACAAAAACATTATGGCTTCCAGTAAAAGGTTCTGAGAAAGCCCAAGACATTGTTTTTAAATTGCCAGAAGACGTAATCCCAACAAACATAAGAGTTGATTTAGGTAATAATGCTAAACAAGTTTCGATGAAACTTAATAACTTCAAAATGTCATATTTTGGAAAATCATACGAGTTAAAGGATACTTTGATTACTAAGAATTTTGTAGTTGGTGAGCAATTAATTTATGACAAAACAACTTCAACTTTAACACCAAATCAAGGTAAGGCGAGTATTTATGATCCTTTGTTGTACCCTCAGGATAATTTGAAAGAAGAAATACAAAAATTAGTCAGATAGTATTTTACAAGATTAAATAATAAAAGTTACTTAAATAAAAGTAACTTTTTTATTTTGAACCCAAATCAACATGGATAATAAGTCAAATCAATTCAATAAGATAATTTCATCATCCGGTGTGAATTTTATTTTTAGAATTTTTGGACTTGGAACTTCTTTTCTGACCACTGTTTTAATCACACGTTTTTTCGGAGTTGGTACTTTTGGGAATTATTCCTTAGTATTTGCCTTATCTCAAATAATCGCGCTTTTGTTTACATTGGGAATTCCCAATACACTTATAAAAATCATAGGCAACCATAACTTCTCTTATTTACAGGCCAAAAGATTGCTCGTAAAAGGCTTGAAGGGCGCATTGATTTTTTCGATTATTCCGGTATTGTTTTTTTATTTCGGCTCCGAAATTTTGTCGCGAACCGTATTTCATAATACCCAATTAATCAATTACTTTTTGATTGCAGCCATTGCGATTCCGCTGTTCATAGTGCATGAAATTTTCCTTTACTTCTTGATCGCAACCAAGAATTTCATGAAGTACAACTTGTTTATGTTTGTCGTTCCCAACCTGTTGTTAATTGTATTTCTTTATATTTTCTATAATGCTGATCAAAACAATCATTATACTTTTATTGCTTACGCCTTGGCTATTCTAATTACTGTTTTATTAGAAGCAGTAACCCTATTTGAACTTAAACCTCAAAAAGAAGCCATCTCAATCTCAACAGTAGCACTCATCAAAACGGCATCGCCATTGCTTTTTAGCGGTTTGTTTTTGTACTTACTCAATTACACCAATGTGATTATTTTAGGAATTATGACCAACGACGAACAAGTCGGAATCTACAACATCGCCTACAAAATTGGAAGCGTTGGTTTTTTGGTAATTGTTTCGGTAAGCACCATAATTACACCCAAAATGGCTGAACTTTACGGACAAGGAAACCTCAGTCAACTGAAAAAGCTCACCCACAATTCTACTCGTCTTATTGCGGTTTTGTCTTTCCCAATTGTTCTCGTATTGATTCTTTTTAGTGACTATATTTTATCGTTTTGGGGAACCGAAGTTGTAGTGGGAAGTACTACTTTAATCATCGTGTCAATTGGAGTGCTTTTTAGCGCTATTGCAGGCAATGTCGACCAAATTCTAAACATGACCGAAAACCAACACATCCTCAGAAACATCACTATTTTTAGCTTTTTTGTCAACTTGATTTTAAGCTATGTTTTGATTCCTAATTACGGAATTGAAGGCGCAGCAATAGCCAGTTTAATCACCAATGTTTTGATCAATATTTTGTGTTTGTACTACATCAAAAAGAAATTGGGTTTTTATACGTTGTTCTAATATGAATGTCGAATTATCTGTCATAATAGTCAATTACAACGGCGCCAAATACCTTAAAGGATGTTTGGATTCGTTGCATCAGAAGTTATCCGGAATGGATTATGAAATAATAATTCTTGATAATAATTCGGCCGATGACAGTTGTCAATACATCAAAACAAATTTCCCTGAAGTTAAATTAATCGAGTCCAAAATTAATTATGGTTTTGGAAAAGGCAACAACGAAGCAGTCAAACACGCCCAAGGGAATTATTTACTTTTGATTAATAACGATACGATTGTTTTAGATCCTCTTTTACCCGTTTTGGAATTTCTAAAAGCCGATTCAACCATTGGCGTCATCGGAATTAATATGCTTAACGGAAATAAAGACTATTTGCCAGCTGCAGGAAATTTCCCCAACCTGAAAAACATGTTTCAGTTGAAAAAACTGCTTCAAATTGATGCCGAATTTGAGTCGGGGAATTTTTCAAAAGAGAGTTACGAAGTCGATTGGCTTGGTGGTTCTTTTTTGCTTCTTTCAAAAAACACTTACGCTGAAATCAAAGGTTTTGACGAAGATTATTTTATGTATGTTGAAGATGTCGATTTTTCTAAAAAAATAGCAGATTTGGGATTAAAAAGGGTTTTTCTGCCACGATACAGTTACATTCACTTTGTTGGTTTTACCAAAGCCAAAAATCCAATGCTGATCAAAGGCTACGAGATTTATCTTTCAAAACATTTCAAAGGCTTTGATAAAGTGCTTGTAGTGGCAGCACTCAAAATAAATAAATGGGTAAAAAAGATAAAAAGTACTCTTAAACTAGATTAAATCCATTATTTTTGAAAAGTTCAGAACGGATTATTTACAATGAAAATCAACGCTACTCGCTTTTATTCGACACTATTCTCAATTGTAATTCTTGCGCAATTGTATTTGCCGTCGTTCAAAGTGAATGTGTTTTTACAAATCTTCGTTTTGGGCCTCTTTTTTTTCTTAGAAAACCCCATCGTTTCTAAAAGTTTTCTTCGAATAATAACTCCCGTTTTACTGCTTTTCAGCATCGGATTTATAGGATTTCTACTCAACAAATACGCTCTTTTTAATGTTTTTAAAGACATTTTTCACTTTATAAAGCCCATAACCGGACTTCTGATTGGGTATTTTTTCTACCGAAAAATTAACGATTTCAGAGTATTTGTAAAAACGATTGTTGTACTCGGTTTGATTTCTGCAATCATCCATTTTGCAATATTGTTTTTCATCAGTGGGTTTTCATCGGTAAATGATATCAGAGAGTTCGGAAGGGATAATTTTTTAGAGTTGTTCTCATTGTTTTTTCTGGTTTTCTACAAAAAATTTCAGAAGGAAAGCCTGTTTCAAAAAAAATCAAATCATCAGTTGTTTGTCTTTCTGTTACTTGCATCCAATGTTCTTTATTTCTCCAGAACAATGATTGTGGCCGCACTAATTTTGTTGGTATCAATTTATGGATATACTATCATCACTAAAAAAGGGCTTAAAATTATTGGAGTTGTTGTACTCTTTTTCATTTTGCTTTATTCCTACTTGTTTTCAGTAAAAATTGACCGAAATCAACCTGGATTAGAATCGTTTTTATTTAAAATTAAAAATGCTCCTTCCGAGATTTTCAAAACCAAAATCGACAGAGAAAACCATAAAGATTTGTGGGATCACTGGCGCGGATACGAAGCCAAAAGAGCGTTTGCCTTGATGGAAGACGATCCCAAAAGTTTTATAGTTGGAACAGGTCACGGCTCACTGGTCAATCTAAAGTTTTTTGCGCCACTAACCGAAAATTATAAAGACAAAGGAATTAAATACATATCCGAACTCCACAACGGTTACGTTTATATTTTGTACAAAACGGGACTATTCGGATTTATTTTATACCTCATTTTTCTCATCAATTTGTATAAAAAAATATATGCTTACAAAAACATCACCACCTATTTTATTTCTGCCATAGGATTGGTTTTTTTATTCACAACTTTAACAATTACAGGCATTTACAACGCAAGAGATATAATAGTTTTTATCTTAGGCGCATTGTTGTTTTTTGAGAGAAGAACTAGCGCAGAATCGACTTAATTGATTCGCTAGTCGTACCATCGCCATACGGATTAGAAGCCTTAGAAATGCTCGAATAATAGTCTGAATCATTCAATAATCGAAGTGTTTCTGCTACTATTTTTTCTTTGTTTGAACCGACTAAAACTGCTGTTCCAGCATCAACGCCTTCGGTTCTTTCGGTAACTTCGCGCAAGACTAAAACAGGTTTTCCCAAACTTGGAGCTTCTTCTTGAATTCCGCCCGAATCGGTCAAGATAATTGTACTCTTATTCATCATCCAAATCAACTCTGGATAATCCAAAGGCGCAATTAATTTGATGTTGTGGGCAATGAGTTTTTGATGGGCAATTTCTTTGATATTCGGATTCAAATGAACAGGATACACAATTTCAACCGAATCAGAATGCGATGCCGCAATTTCAAGTAGCGAATCGCAAATAGCCTCAAAAGGTTTGCCAAAATTTTCCCTGCGGTGACAGGTTACCAAGATTACTTTTTTATCAAAATCGATGTTTTTGAACTGTTCAAGTAAGCTTTCTTCTGATGTTTCACGAATTTTACTTAATCCTTTAAAAAGCGCATCAATAACCGTATTTCCAACCACAAACACATTCTCAGTTATGTTTTCTTTGAGTAAATTAGCTCTTGAAGTTTCAGTCGGACAAAAATGATACGAAGCCAATTTAGAGGTCAAAACCCGATTCATTTCTTCAGGAAAAGGCGAATGCATATCACCACTTCGCAGTCCGGCTTCAATATGAATGATTTTAATTTTCTGATAAAAAGCCGCCAACGACGACGCTAAAACAGTAGTGGTATCGCCTTGAACAAACACATAATCAAATGATTCTTTCAGCAAAATTTCGTTGGTAATCCTCGAAATCAAATCGGCGGTCAATTGATGAAGCGTTTGATTGGGTTTCATGATGTTCAAATCATAATCCACTTTGATGGAAAAAAAAGACAGCACTTGATCCAGCATTTCGCGGTGCTGAGCCGTAACTCCCACTTTTACTTCAAAATTAGAATCGTTTGAAAAACAATCAATTAGAGGAGCCATTTTTATAGCTTCAGGGCGCGTTCCAAAAAGGAATAGTATTTTTTTCATAAGGAAAAATTCCTGTAGTAAATTCAAAACGTAAAACTACTAATAAAAACTATATTTGCAATTCTTATTAGAACTAAAATGAAAGTACTTTTTCAGTCAAGAACCAATTTATTTGACGCGCCCGGCGGCGATATGGTGCAGATGTTAAAAACCAAAGAATTTCTGGAAAAACAAGGAATTCAGGTGGACATTTCTTTAGAATTTGAACCCGATTTGAAAGATTACGATTTAGTTCATCTCTTTAATTTGATGGAACCGCAAGACATTTATCGCCAAATGATCAATGCCAAAAAGCAAAACAAAAAAATCGCACTTTCTACTATTTATGGTTTGTATACCGAGTTTGAGCGAAAAGCACGAGGCGGACTTTTTCAGAAAATTGCCAACGTTTTGTCTTCTTATCAAATAGGTTATATAAAAGTAATTATCAAGCATTTTTTTGAGAAACGATTCCACAAAGGCGTAGTCAAAATGCTGTTCAAAGGGTATTACGGAATGATGAAAGAAATTGTAGATAATACCAGTGTTTTCTTGCCCAATTCAGTTTCAGAAATGAACAGAGTTGCCACCGAATTCAAGCTGAAAAATTACACTTTTGTTAGTATTCCCAATGCCATCGATCAATCGGTTTTTACCGAGGAAGAAACGAACAAAGAAAACAAGTTTTCAGAATACAAAGATTGCATTGTTTGTGCAGCCCGAATTGAAGGTCGAAAATCAACGCTCAATTTAGTGCGAGCGGTAAATGAAACCAATCATAAACTAGTATTGGTTGGAAAAGAATCCCAAAACCAAAAAAAATACGTAGAACAAGTGCATAACGAAGCAGGAGAAAATGTGGTTTTTTTAGGCGCAATTCCACACGATGATTTAAGGGATTTGTACAAAGTTGCCAAAGTTCACGCATTGGTAAGTTGGATGGAAACTCCAGGACTTTCTTCCTTGGAAGCTGCTGCAATGGGATGCAACATAGTAGTGACCAAAAAAGGCGATACGTACGATTACTTTGAAGATTATGCTTTTTATTGCGAACCCGATGATGTGAATTCAATAAAAAATGCCATAGAAAAAGCCTATGCTTCTCCATTCAATCCCAAATTGAAAGAAAAAATACTTCACAACTACATTTGGGAAAAAACAGCGGAAGAAACCATAAAAGGGTATGAAAAACTACTTCATTCATAGATAATTTTACTTTTTTGTCACAAAATCTCATAAACTAATAGCTATTCATCGCGTAAATAAATTCAAAAATACCTATTTTTGGAACCTCGAAAAAGAAACTACAAAATGAAGATAGCCATTCTTGGAACTCGCGGAATACCCAATTATTATGGTGGTTTTGAACAATTTGCTGAATTTTTCTCTGTTTATTTAGCCCAAAAAGGACACGAAGTTTACTGTTATAATTCACACGATCACAAATACCAAGAAAAAACATTCCACGGTGTACACATCATCCATCAACACGATCCGGAATACAAATACGGAACTTTTGGTCAATTCATCTATGATTACAATTGCATCATCGATTCGAGAAAAAGAGATTTCGACATCATTCTTCAATTAGGATACACCAGTAATTCCATATGGTATTTTCTTTTACCAAAGAAACCAATCATCATTACCAACATGGATGGTGTAGAGTGGAAGCGTTCCAAATATTCGCGACCCGTTCAACAGTTTTTACGATTTGCCGAGCGATTAGCTGCTATCAGCAGTGATTATCTAGTTTCGGATTCAATTGGGATAAAAAAATTCTTGAAAGACCGGTATTCTAAAGATTCCACTTACATCGCTTATGGCGCACATCCATTCAATAACCCAGACGAATCGGTACTCAAACACTACAATCTAGAAAAAGAGAGTTATAACATGATCATGGCTCGTTTTGAACCCGAAAACAACTTGGATATGGTTTTGGAAGGAGTGGTTTTGAGTAACGATACAACGCCAATTTTAGTCATTGGAAAGCACGAAACCAAGTACGGCGAATATTTGAAAAATAAATTCAAAGCACATTCCAATATTCTTTTTTTAGGCGGAATTTACAATTTGGAACATTTAAACAACTTACGCTATTATTCAAAATTGTATTTTCACGGGCATTCTGTTGGCGGAACCAATCCGTCACTTTTAGAAGCTATGGCATCTAAAGCTTTGATAGCAGCTCATAATAATGATTTTAATAAAGGAGTTTTAAAGGAAAACGCGTATTTTTTTTCTAAACCAACAGAAGTAGCAGAATTACTTGTCTCCATCAATAAAAATGAGAACCTATCGTTTATTGAAAACAATTACAATGCAATAGTCAACGAATTTAATTGGGATAAAATCAATGGGCAATACCTACAATTATTTGAAGAATGCATTACTAAAGGCAAAAGAAGAGGTAAAAAATAATCCTTTTGTTGTTTTAGTAACTTTGGCCATAATTACTATTCCGCTGCATTATCGTTACAGCAGCATAGCAATCATGTTGCTTACCGCATTTTCGCTTTTCCAGTTGAAGAACAAAAAGTTTTATTTTCAAAAAGAGCTTTTTTTACTCGTTCTTTTGTATGTTTTTATGGCACTGTCGTTGATTTGGACGATAGACACAAAACTGACTACTTCGGCGTTATTAAAAGGGCTTTCTTTTTTACTAATTCCGCTTTGTTTTTTCTTAAATCCGCCACTTTCTCAAGAGAATAAAAGCAAAATAATCAACTACTACTCGTATGCTTTTTTTGGCTACGCTGTTTTTTATCTTTTAAAAGCCATAATTCGATTTGTGATCACTAAAGATTCTTCGGTTTTCTTTTACCACGAATTAGTCACTTTTGATGTCAATGCCATCCATGTTTCAGTTTACATTTCAATTGCTTTCTTCTGGTTTCTTCTCAAGAAAACAAAAAGCAATTTTGATAAACTAGCCTTATTAGTACTGTTTGTTTTGCTGTTCTTACTCTCATCCAAAAATATAATTGTACTCTTCTTTTTGCTTCTTGGGTTGAGCTTGATTTTTATTTTGAAAATAAAAGCCAACCGGTTGTATCTTGTTTTCGGATTAGGAATCGTTTTAGGAACTGTTTTTTTTGGAAAAATTAAAGATCGTTTTTTGATTGAAATCGAATCCAATCAAGCTTCAGGAAAGATTAACAATGAAATTAGTGGCCAAAAAGGTTTGGTTTACAACGTAAGCATCAAAGAGGCATGGTCTAAAGACAAATTTCAACCCAACGAATACTTTCCGGGAACGGCATTAAGAGTGTATCAAGCGCGCATTTTCACCGAAATAATTCAGGAAAACAACCGATTCTTAACAGGCTACGGATTGAATGCAACCGACCAAAAGATAGAAGAAAAAAGGATTGAAAATAATTTATACGGTGAATACGGGAAATACAATTTTCATAATCAATACATCCAAATTTTTGCCGAGCTTGGTATTACGGGATTTATAGTATTAGTATTGATTTTATTCATTAACCTTAAAAATGCAATAAAAACCAAACATTTTGTCCATTTTTCTTTTGCAATTCTAATGATAAGCTTATTTTTGACAGAATCTTTTTTATCACGACAAAGAGGAATTATATTTTTTATACTTCTTTATTGTTTGTTTAATTCGAAGACGGAAAAAAGATCGCTATAAAAGAATAAAAATGAAAAGAATATTAATCACTGGAGCTGCAGGCTTTTTAGGTTCTCATTTGTGTGATCGTTTTTTAGCTGAAGGCTATTTTGTAATTGGGATGGACAACTTAATTACAGGAGATTTAAAAAACATTGAACATCTTTTTAGAGAAAAAAACTTCGAGTTTTATCATCACGATGTCACCAAATTTGTGCATGTACCAGGTAATTTAGATTATATTCTTCATTTTGCATCGCCAGCAAGTCCGATTGACTATCTAAAAATTCCTATCCAAACATTGAAAGTAGGTTCGCTCGGAACACACAATTTGTTGGGTTTGGCACGAGTTAAAAAAGCCCGAATTCTCATCGCATCTACTTCGGAAGTTTATGGTGATCCTTTAGTACATCCACAAACGGAAGAATACTACGGAAATGTAAATACTATTGGTCCAAGAGGAGTTTACGATGAAGCCAAACGTTTCCAAGAATCCATCACCATGGCGTACCATACCTTTCACGGTGTAGAAACCAGAATCGTTAGAATTTTTAATACCTACGGACCAAGAATGCGATTGAACGACGGAAGAGTTATTCCGGCATTTATCGGTCAAGCGTTACGCGGCGAAGACTTAACTATTTTTGGTGACGGAAGCCAAACACGTTCGTTTTGTTATGTAACCGATCAGGTAGAAGGAATATTCAGATTATTACACTCTGATTATGTTTATCCTGTAAATATTGGTAATCCAGACGAGATTACAATTAAAGATTTTGCTGAGGAAATTATCAAACTTACAGGAACGAATCAGAAAATAGTATATCATCCGCTTCCTATTAACGATCCTTTACAACGTCAACCCGATACTACTAAAGCAAAAGAAATTTTGGGCTGGGAAGCCAAAGTGAACAGAGCAGAAGGGATGAAGCTCACCTACGACTATTTTAAATCACTTTCTTCAGAAGAATTACTCAAAGAAGAACACAAAGATTTTAAAGGATACATCCATTAATTTATGGTTGCACAACAAACAGGAAGATATTCAAAATACATCAGACCTATTAGTATCGCCTTTGATATAATAGTCATTTCCTTATTAAGTGCTTATTTCTTTAGAGAGCTAAAACTTAACATGCCTTATTTCCTTTTATTTCAAGGATTTGCATGGTTTTTTATAAGTTTTTTAGTTAAGTTTTATGAAATTTTCCGTTTCACAACTCCAGTTGAAATTATTACCAAAATAATCAAGCAATTCGCCATATTTTTATTGGTAGTAATTGCCTATTTTCCTTTTGCAAAAACGGTTATCTTTAGCGGAAAAGCCATCGCAATTGCAATGGTGGTTAGTTTTGTTTTAATTATATCATTCAAATACTTCTTGTTTTATTATTTGAAAAAGTATCGAATTACTACCAAAAATAATTTTAGAAATGCCATTATAATTGGCTACACTCCAGAAGCCATTCGATTAAAAGAGGTATTCAATAATCGTCAAGATTATGGATACCGATTTCAAGGTTATTTTTCCGATAAAAAGCAAAACGCTGAGATAAAAGGAAAAATTGAAGACATAAAGGCATTTGTTTTAGCTAACAAAACCGATGAAATTTATTGCTCTCTCAATGAAATTTCAAATGAAAGACTAAAAGAGTTAGTTGAGTTTGCAGACGAAAACAAAAAATCTATAAAATTCATTCCCGACACTAAAGAGATTTTTTCTAAGAATCTAAAAATAGATTATTACGAATTATTCCCCGTTTTATCACTTCAAAAAACTCAACTTCACGATCCTCTTATCAAAGGAATCAAACGAGGTTTTGATGTTGTTTTTTCGTTGGTAATTATCATATTTTTACTTTCTTGGTTGATCCCAATTATTGCCTTACTGATTAAGTTGGAATCAAGAGGTCCTGTTTTTTTCAAACAAGGAAGACCAGGATTGGATGAAAATGAATTTTATTGCTACAAATTTCGTTCCATGCAACTTAATGAAACCACCGAGAAAGAAGCTTCCAAAAATGATCCTAGAGTTACCAAAATGGGGCGTTTTATGCGAAAAACAAGTATTGATGAATTGCCTCAGTTCTTCAATGTTTTACTCGGAGACATGTCGGTAGTTGGACCAAGACCGCACCTATGGTCGCAAAATAAATCGTATGCCAGCAAAGTAAAAAAATACATGGTAAGGCATTACGTAAAACCTGGAATTACTGGATTGGCTCAGGTTAAAGGTTTTCGAGGTGAAATCGAAACCGATGAAGACATGATTAACCGAATCAAATTTGATGTGTTTTACATTGAAAACTGGTCGTTGGTGATGGACATCAAAATCATTTTACAAACGGTCATCAATATTTTTAAAGGCGAAGATAAAGCCTATTAAAATACCTTTTCTGCTATCAGTTGGTTCATCTGATTTTCTAAATCAAAATGCAGTTGTGATTGTTTGAAAATCTGATTTTTGAGAGCATCAAGTTCTTCTTTAGGTGTTGACGAAATAGCTTTTATTAATTGATTGAATTCGGAATAATTTTCAACTGAAGCCACCCAACCTAAATTATTTTCTTTTACTATTGTTTCGCCTTCGCCACCACCAAAATAAAGAATTGGAAAACCCAACGAAGCATACTCAAAAATTTTGGAAGGAACCGATCCGTAAATTCGAGTTTTCAAAGGAACAACAGCTACATCAAAGGTTTGAATCATAGTATGTAATTCTTTTCGTTCCACCATTCCGTGGAAAATTATTTTTTTATCCTTTTGAGACGAAATCAGCGCTTCTATTTGACTTTTTTCAGCGCCATCACCAAACAGGTGTAATTCGATATTTAATCCGTTTAAATCTATTTTTTGACACATTTCAAAAACGCCTTGAGCAATTCCCAATAAGCCAGCATAAAACAATTTTACAGGTTGTTCTTTTAACGTTTTCAACTCCATTTCTTTTACTTTATGATCGGGGAAATTGCGGTACAAAAAGCATTTCTTTCCCGGAATTATAGAATTAACATGAGTGATAATTTCATTCGACTGACCTAAAATTAAAGTTGCTTTTTTGTAGATGAATCGTTCCAAAAACAAGGAAAATTTATGGGATAAAGAGTGTTCTTTAAGCACTTTTAATTCCAATGCCGCTAATGGCCACAAATCAGAAATATTCAGAATTATTTTTTTATTTTTTAATGAAAGGACGAAAACAGAGATGAAAGACAATAACAATGGTGGCGATTGAACTACTACTTTTTTGGGTGTTTTTTTAAACAGTAAAAAGAAGAATAAGCTCAACGAAAACGATAAGACTGAAACGATTCTAATAAAAATGTTTTTGCTTACGCTTGGGTAAATCCACAATCGTTTTACAGTTATATTGTCTCTTTTTTCGGTTACTGAGAATTTACCTTTGTATTCAGGAAATAATTCGCCTTTTGGGTAATTCCCAAGCGGACAAAGTACAGTAACTGCGTATTTTTTTTGGTGCAATTTTAAAGCCAATTGCTCAATTCTATTGGCTGCAGCTCCTTTTTCGGGTGGATAATAATTGGATATGATGAGGATTTCTTCCATTATTTTTGACACGAATTACACAAATTTTCACGAAAATTACTAAAAGTTAATTTCACAAATTTTCAGTTTAATTAGTTACTGATTGTGATAGTAAAACATCAATTATTCGTTCAGATGCTTTTCCGTCCCAAAGTTCAGGGACGCCACCTTTTTTAGCACCATTTTCCAGAAATGAAGCATATACTTTTTTTAAGTTTTCAATTGAAGTGCCTACCAATGTATTGGTTCCTATAGTCTGCGTTTCTGGACGTTCAGTGGTATCTCTCATGGTAAAACATGGAATTCCTAAAATAGTAGTCTCTTCCGAAATTCCACCACTATCGGTAATAACGGCAAAACTATTTTGTATCAAATACATAAAATTCAAATACCCTTGAGGTTCTACAAAAAGTATGTTTTTTAATTCTAACGATGTTGTACCAAGAATTGCTTTTGTTCGAGGATGAATAGGGAAAACAATTTTCTTACCATTGACCATTTGGTCAATCCCAGACAACAATTCAATAAGCGACTGTTCTTCATCAACATTAGACGGACGATGTAAGGTCAGAACAATATAATTTTGAGTTTCTAACCCAAACTCTGTCCAAAAATCAGGAGCTGAAATCCGATCTAAATTTTGATGTAAAGTGTCAATCATTACATTACCAACAAAATGAATTTGATTCGGATTGGCTCCGTATTTAAGTAGATTGTCACTAGCCCAAGTTGAGGTTGTAAAGAAATAATCAGTGATACTATCGGTTACAATTCGGTTGATTTCTTCGGGCATAGTCATATCGCCCGATCGAATACCCGCTTCTACATGCACCACTTTTATATTGAGTTTTTTGGCTACAATTGCGCAGGCCATAGTCGAGTTTACATCACCAACCACCAAAACCAAATCGCAGGGATTTTTGAGCAATTCTTCTTCAAAAGCAACCATTATGGCAGCCGTTTGAACTGATTGTGAACCACTTTTCACTTCTAAATTTACATTGGGATGCGGGATATTTAATTCTTCAAAAAAAGTGTCGCTTAAGTTTTTATCATAATGCTGTCCTGTATGTACCAATCGATAGGAAATAGTTGCTCCTTCCGATTGTTTTTTTTCAATCGCCTTGATAATGGGAGCGATTTTAATAAAATTGGGTCTTGCGCCTGCGACTATGGTGATTTTCATTTATTTTAAATTTATTCAACAGATTGTCAAGAGAATTGTGCTTTTATTTTTTATATCCAATTTTGGTTCTTGGTTTTTTGTTCTCCCTTTTTTCAGTTAATTCATCTATATAACTAAAAACCAATTCAATGTTCTTGTCGTGATTTTCAAGTTTTTTTTGAATGTTTAAAATATCAATTTTTAAATCAGTGGAGTCCATGAGCATTTGACGAACTTTAGTAAATATTCGCATAATTTGAATATTAGTTTGAATTGCTTTGTCACTATTTAAGACACTTGACAGCATGAGAACCCCATGTTCAGTAAAAGCCATTGGAGTATAACGTAAACCCATTTTGACAGAATTGGAGGTCGCATTTTGCGACCTCCAATTAGCAAGTTCATCCTTGTTAAGTTCAAACATAAAATCGATAGGAAATCGAGAAAGATTACGTTTTACTTGTTCTTTTAATCGTTTGGTTTCAATTCCATAATGTAATGCTAAATCTCGGTCAAGCATAACTTTTTGATTTCGAATAAAGTAAATCTTATTCGAAATAGTTTCTTCAGATAAAATTAAATTTTGGCTCATAAATACTATAATTGTGAAACAAATTGCTTCAATTTTCCGCTTTTGGATCGTTCGAGTTTTTCTTTTCTTTTGAATGTAAAATGCAAACCGTTTTCAAGATAGGTTGTGATGGCCTTTTCAATGTTTTGAATTTGATTTTCGGTTAATTCGTTTACACTAACATATTCAATTTCAAAAGTATCTATTTTGGTTTGTTTTATCACAAATTCTTTCACATTTCCATCGTCTTCAATAATGCTTTTGGTAACGTAATAAAATGTCAATCCGGGCGATTTTTTTCCGCTTGGTAAAATTGCCACATCATTGGTTCGACCGATTAGTTTTTTGAGTATGGGTTTTTTAAATGTACTTTTTTCATCCAAAATGCCAATATCTCCAATGTCGTAACGAATGAATGGATGTGCTTTATTGTAAAGAGAGGTGATTACGATTCGTCCTTCTTTTCCGTTGGGAAGAGGAGTATTATTATCGTCTAAAATTTCTACAAATAGGGTTTCGGAGTTTACTTGCCATTCGTCATCTGGGTTTTGAAATGCTATTAAGTCCAATTCAGAAGCTCCATATTCATTGACAACTGGAATGCCAAATTGTTTTTCTAAAAGTTGTTTGTCGTCTTCAAAAAGCATTTCAGAAGTAACAATGCAGCATTTTAAAGTTGGGCAAACGGTTGTCAATGTGATGTTTTTTTTCTGAAGAAACTTTGCAAATAAAACTATCGAACTGGTATATCCGTTAATGTAATCGAATTTTTTAGTTTGAAATTTTTTTAAAACATTTTCTAATACAGCATCCGAAAGATCGAAAATTGTAAATCGATAACGATGACTTAAAAAATCCTTGATTCGTTCTTTAGCATTCCCAATAAAATCTAATGGAATTCCGTAAAATCGGGCTTGGAGAGAAGAATTAAAATCAATTCCATACCATCCAAAACGATGAATGATGTTGGCCCAAGTTAGCGCATGAGAATATTTATCTTTAGCAAAAATAAAAGGATCGCCACTTGAACCAGAGGTTTTGTTTACGTATACATCTTTTACTGAAAAACCGTTTGATAATCGTTCAGATAATGGTTTTTGAAATTCTTTTTTAGTCATTACAGGAAGATTTTCCCATTGACTAAAGTTATTTTCACCAACCAATTCTTTGTAAGAAGTATTGTTTTGAAGGTGATAGCGAACAATTTCATTTCTTTTATCGAAAACCCATTGCTGATATTTTTCTTCTGGAATACAAAGTGTGTTCCTGAAATCAGCATTAGTCTGCTTCATCGGAAAGCCTTTGAAAACAAGCGATAAATCGAATAGATTAAACATTTGTATAATAAAAAGGGCCAACATTTGTCAGCCCTTAAAAATACTATTTTATTTGAAACTATTAGTTTTTAATCACTTTGATAGTTTCTTTTTTGTCATCAGAATTAATATTAAATAAATAAACACCACTAGAAAGGTTAGAGACATTTATAGTATTTTCAATTCCTGATAGTGATTGTTGTAAAACCACTTTTCCAGTTAAATCTGTAACACTTAAATCATAAGAATCCAATTCAGATGAAATCGTAACAAAGTTGTTAGCTGGATTTGGGTGTACTTTTATCGTTGCTCCTGCATCAAATGATGGATTTGACAATGTTCCATCAAACTTAAATACACCGCCTGTTGTTGCATTCGTATTAAATCCAGCACACCAACCTGTAGTTCCATCTAAAAAACTAGATACACCTCTTTGAACATCAGAATCAATAATAGTCCAAGTTAAACCATTGTCAGTACTGTACGATGAACCTGTTGGGTCGGCTGCAGAAGTGGCAACAATAGTTGTTGTTCCAGGAATATAGGTAAGTAACTTGTGTGAACCTGTAAAAGGCGAAGCAGCTGACCAAGTTGTACCACCATTAGTTGTAGTATAAAAACTATCTACTCCATTGGCAGTTTTAAGTAAGCAACCATTAGTAGCAGAACTAAAAGCCATTCTTCCGCTTTGAGTTGTTCCTGAAAAATCAGTTAATGGCGCCTGAGAAACCGTCCAATTTAATCCCATATTGGTAGTTTTTAAAATACGTCCTTTATTGGTAGGCAACCATCCGTTCGATCCGATGAAAATATTTCCGCCATTATAACCCCATTCATCAGTTGTAGGATTCGGAATATTTGCAGCTGGAACTAATGCCCAAGTTGTTCCACCGTTAGTAGTTCTGTAAATTTCGAACTCACCGTTTGCAGGATCACCAAAAGCGATACCGATGTTAGCATCAAAAAAATGAACTCCATTAATAAAAGATGAACCTGAAACCTGAAAAGCAGCGCTATTTTGCTGAGTCCAAGTTGTTCCACCATTTGAGGTTTTATAAATAACACCGTTCCCTACATCTGGATTAAGAGCTGAAACCCAAGCCGTTGTTGCGCTAACGGGCGAAATATTATTAATACTAAAACCTGTGTTTCCAACATTAATAGTGCCTGGAGTCCATGTGTTTCCACCATCTGTGGTTTTTGTAAACTGTTGTGGATCAGGATTTGATGTAGCTGGCGGAACTACAGGAGTGCCATCGTAGGCCAAAGCCCATACTGTGTTAGCGTCCACAATTTGAATTTCGCTCAAACCTCTTGAAGGTGTAGTAAAACCCGTAGCTTGTGTAAGCCAACCTTGTGCATTCAGTCCAGAAAAAGGGACAAATGCTAATAATAGTAAAAGTTTTTTCATAATTGATTTGTTTAATTTCAATCAAAAATAATTAAAAAACAGAAAAAATAGTTTTTTTTAAGATATAATTTTGAATTTAAAAAAATTATTTTTGCAGACCAAACAACAACACAATGACAATTTTACTACTTGGTTCTGGTGGAAGAGAACACGCTTTGGCATGGAAAATGCTCCAAAGTGCAAAATGTTCAACCCTTTTTGTGGCTCCAGGAAATGCTGGGACAGCTGCTATTGCTATAAATATTTCTTTAAACATAACTGATTTTGAATCTATTAAAAAGTTTGTACTTGACAACAATGTAGATATGGTTGTAGTTGGACCTGAAGACCCATTGGTTCACGGCATTTATGATTTTTTTAAAAATGATTCCAAATTAAATACTATTCCAGTAATTGGACCATCAAAAGTTGGTGCTCAGTTGGAAGGAAGTAAAGAATTTGCCAAAGAGTTTTTAATCAAACACCAAATTCCGACGGCTGCCTATGATAGTTTTACTGCTCAAACTGTAGAAAAAGGATGTCGTTTTCTAGAAACACTTCAACCGCCATATGTTTTAAAAGCCGATGGGTTAGCTGCTGGAAAAGGAGTTCTGATTATTAACGATCTTAAAGAAGCTCAAACCGAATTGCGCAATATGTTGGTTCATGCCAAATTTGGTCAAGCAAGTTCTAAAGTGGTGATAGAAGAATTTTTAGACGGAATTGAATTGAGTTGTTTTGTTCTGACCGATGGTAAAAATTACAAAATCCTCCCAACAGCCAAAGATTACAAACGAATTGGAGAAGGCGATACAGGTTTAAATACTGGCGGAATGGGAGCTGTTTCTCCAGTACCATTTGCTGATGCGGTTTTGATGGAAAAAATTGAAAATCGTATTGTAAAACCAACCATCAACGGATTACAAAAAGACGGAATAGAATACAAAGGCTTCGTTTTTATTGGATTGATTAATGTAAAAGGCGAACCGATGGTAATCGAATACAACGTCAGAATGGGTGATCCAGAAACCGAAGTGGTAATGCCAAGAATTCAATCCGACTTAGTAGAATTGTTTGAAGCAGTTGCCAACCAAAAATTGGATAAAGTAACTTTAGAAATAGACCCAAGAAGCGCCACAACGATAATGGTAGTTTCGGGCGGATATCCAGAAGATTATGAAAAGGGATTTGAAATATCTGGTTTGAATTTGGTTGAAGATTCTATTGTTTTTCATGCAGGAACCAAACTAGAAAATGGCAAAGTAGTTTCAAATGGAGGACGAGTTTTAGCAGTCACATCGTATGGAGACAATTTCCAAGAAGCCATAAAAAAATCTTACCAAAATATAGAACAACTACACTTTGATAAGATGTATTATAGAAAAGATATCGGTTTCGACTTACTTTAAGAACGAGTGTGCCGTTGTATCTTGGTTTTCTTCGTTATTTTTTTGGTGTAATGTCAATTGTTTGCACCAATAAACAATATAGTATCCACAAATAATCATCAACGCCCAATTGATAATGTTGGCTCCAAACCAAGAAGACAATTCCCAAGAACGTAACCAATCAAAAGGTTTGAATAAAAAATCAACAAAAAGCGATTGTATTGCTTCAAAAAATGCTCTCATCTCTAAAATAGGTATTATATTTACCTCACAAAAGTATAAAATATACTCATGATTACAAGCGTTTTTAGAAAATCTTCTCCATTTAATTACACTATAGTTGTTTTTCTAACTTTAGCACTTTTTTTATTGGTGCAATTGAAGCACGGAATCTGGTCTTCATCACCATTAAATATTGGAACTTCAATCGGAATTGTTGTATTGATTTTTGCTTCTCTTTTCCTCACCAATTTTATTGTAAAAAAGAACGGTCTTACCAAAAACAGTAGTTTTCCGATTCTGTTTTTTGCACTTTTTTTACTTTTTTTCCCGTCGGTATTGACCAATTTTAAATTCATTATTTCCAACTTTTTTGTTTTGTTGGCCATGCGTCGACTCATTTCACTTCAAACATTAAAAGCACCAAAAGAGAAAATTTTTGATGCTTCATTGTGGATTTTCATTGCCAGCTTGTTCCACTTTTGGGCTATTTTATACATCGTTTTAGTTTATATTTCTATCTTTTTTCATGTTTCTAGAGATTACAGAAATTGGCTTATTCCATTCGTTTCTTTGTTTATTACTGCAGTGATTTACACCTTTATTGCTTTGCTTGTTGAAAAACAGTTCGTTGATAATTTGACCAATTTGCCAGTAGTTGATTTAAGAATGAATTACTTTAAAAACACCAACGAAAATCTTGCTTTGTCAATGTTTGCTGTTGTGGCGGTATTTTTTGTTTTTTCAAAAATGATTGCCCTTACTAACCGACCTTTAGTGTTACAAGCATCCTACAAAAAAGTGATTATCGCTTTCATAACTGGAGTAGTAATTTTTTTGATTTCTACTGATAAATGCAACGATTTATTGATTTTTACTTTTTTTCCATTGGCAGTAATGGCCACCAATAACATTGAATATTCTAAAAATAAAATCAATCAAGAATTGGTGTTGGGAATAACAATAATACTAGTTTTCGTGAGCTTTTTTCTACAATTATAATTTGCTTCCGTAAGCCAAGTCACCCGCGTCACCTAAACCTGGAACAATGTAGTTTTTTTCGTTGAGTTTGTCGTCAATCGCTGCTACCCACAAATGACAATTCTCGGGAAGATTTTCCTCTAAATAGGTTATGCCTTCTGGTGCAGCAATTACTACTGCTATATGAATTTCTTTCGGTTTTTGCTCTAAATGTAATTTATGTAAAACAGCCACGATGGATTGACCAGTAGCCAACATCGGATCAATTAAGATGAGGTTTTTATTTTCAAAAGAAGG
>JACCDI011863695.1_pt1 | contig 39437 bp, 41 predicted proteins | sample 7442791 | NCBI WGS metagenome assembly JACCDI01 (sample SAMN15323434, study PRJNA562643) | freshwater metagenome | isolation source: river surface water | place: USA:Blue River Watershed | collected 2017-08-15 | reverse complement strand
CTCTCTCTCTCTTGCTCTCTCTCTCTTGCTCTCTCTCTCTCTCTCTGTTACAGTTATATATTTGGTATTATTATTAGTATTTTAAGTTGTATTATTAGAAGTTGAATTATTTAGTGGAAAAACAAGTATTTATTAGAAGTTGAATTATTTATAAAGTATCGTAGGATACCAGTAACCACATAAGAACATTAATTATCAAAATGGATTCCATTAAATCCTTAATGAACATCCTTTTACCAGAATCAGAGCATTTTGCTCCTCTTGAAGAGTTATATTCTGGTCTAATGCCCTCACCATATTTGAATCAATCGACAAATATAATGAACTTAACACAATGTATAAAGCATTTTACTGAATCTGGATATTTAATTATGTCCAGACTCATAAAAGAAAACCAAAATGTTAAGATTGTTGGATTAACTGTATATGATACTTATATGGAACTTATAAATGAATATGCTTTTCATGAACCAGTGAATACCAAGAATATCACATGCATTGGTAAGTATGATTTGTTCTCATTTATTTCATCTGATATGCAGTATATGCAAGTAATTAAATTTAATTCGGAAACGGTTAACTTTGAAATTGTGAATACTATTTATATTAATGAATTAAATGAACGTTATAATAGAAATTTTATTTCAATTCAGTGTTGTCATACTGTTAATAATAAAATTATGTGTCTCGTTAAAGAACTAAATAATAGTTATACTAATATGTATATGAATATAGAACCATATCCGATTGAAATATTTATGATAAATAATGTAGTAAATGAAATGTTATACTCTCATTATGTTCAGTCATCTGAACCAATCATGATGAATAAATATAATATAAATGACAAACAAACAAAAATTGAAATTATCAATTTCCATAATGTAAAAACAAATGCGTTAAAATTACCTCTTATGTATGGTTATTACGGATATATTCACAATGTATTCGAATTTAATTATAATACAATAGGAGTTCATATGAAATACGAAAAGTTTTCAAATGATGGATTTCATGATATGAATAAATGTTTTGAAAATGTTATCATCTATCATAGAAATAATGAATATTCTAAATTTACCATGATAAATGAAATACATGTTACAAGTCGTTTATGTTTTAGCAATATTCTAAAGTATGATGAAGAACATATAATGTTTGTATACATGAGTGATACTCACGATAATAAATACATTTGTAAAGTTAATATTTACGAAAAAGTATTCAAAGGTAGCAAAATTGACTATACCGCCTATTCTATGGCGGAAGTGGAAAATTGTGTTAGCTCTATTACTTTAAAATTAGTAAATAATTACATATGGTTCATTTATAATGCATCACTTAGTTGGGCTTTTCCAGAAAAAATTAACATTTATAGAATTTTATTCAATGTACGTAAACCAATTTTATTATTAGCAGATACGGTTGAAATACATAATGAGATTCTTTCAAATAGAGTTCCTCTCCTTATCGAAGAAGCTGAAGTATTCCCTCCCATGGAAGAAATTAGAAATGCTGTCTTTGATACCCCTTATTGGTTACAAGAGTTATTAACTTACGTTTAATATGCTCTATTTCCATAATATTATTATAATATTGGTCATATTGTAATTTTGTATATTATATAATATTATGTTGTAATATTATATAATCCCCCTATATTATCGCACTCTGGTGTATCCTATATATCATTAAAAATCTATAAAAATTAGTTTGTAGACAAGTGTATTGTGATTGTGTTCCGTGATTGTGTTCCGTGATTGTGTCCTGTGGTTGTGTTCCGTGATTGTGTTCCGTGATTGTGTCCTGTGATTGTGTCCTGTGATTGTGTCCTGTGATTGTGTTCCGTGATTGTATTCCGTGATTGTGTTCCGTGATACCATGCCTTAATATAGTATTTATTTCCTCCCCCACCCTTATAATAAAAAACATAAAAATTAGTTTGTAGTATTTGTTACCCCTCGTAGTGTATAGTTTATGTTATTTATTCCTCTCCCCCCTTATTTATAATAAAAACATAAAAATTAGTTTGTAGTATTTGTTACCCCTCGTAGTGTATAGTTTATGTTATTTATTCCCTTATATATTTACAAAAAATGCGCGGTCTTGTTACCTGCCTTTTTTTCATTTTTATTTATTACTAAAATAAAAAACAATAATAAACATAATATGATATTCTCACTTAATATCCTATTATTTTTTCATGCCTCCAAAATTCTATAAAAAAAAATCCACCACATCTTCTCCATCTACCCCCTTCATTTGTTCTCCTAAAAAATATTTGGTCATTGTTGAATCTCCATCAAAATGCAAAAAAATAGAAGAATATTTAGGTTCCGATTATCAATGTATTGCTTCAAAAGGACATCTTCGTACTATAGATAGCCTAAAAGCCATAGACACCAAAAACAATTACGCCATTACTTTTCAAACCATTGAAGAGAAAAAAGGTCATATTGAACACATGCGACAAATCATACAGAATTATTCAGCAGGCTCTATTTTATTAGCATCAGACGATGACCGAGAAGGAGAAGCAATTGCATGGCATATTTGCAGTCTTTTTAATCTTCCCGTTTCCACCACAAAAAGAATTAAATTTCATGAAATAACAAAACCTGCTCTTTTAGAAGCCATTGCTTCTCCCACAACCATCAACATGTCTCTTGTATATGCTCAACATGCCAGACAAGTTCTTGATATCATTGTCGGATTCACCATTTCGCCTCTTCTCTGGAAACACATTCATTTCAATAAAACAAACGCTCTTTCTGCAGGTAGATGTCAAACACCTGCACTCCGTCTTATTTACGACAATTATTTGGAAAATCGGCAAAAGGAGAAAGAATTCTCCTACAAAACCGTGGGTTACTTCTTTGAAAAAGCAATTCCATTCATTTTAAATTACGAATATTCTACGGAAGATGAAATCCGAGATTATTTAGCAAAATCGCAAAAACATTCTCATCAACTTTCATTTTCTGAAACAAAAGAAACTTTCCAATCTTCTCCTCGACCTTTCACTACTTCCAAATTATTGCAAGCGGCAAGTAATCTCTATCACTTTAATCCCAAAACAACTATGGATTTGTGTCAACAATTGTATCAAGCTGGTCATATAACTTACATGCGAACAGATAGTCCCCGATATTCTCCGATTTTTCTCGAAAAGTGTAAAAACTTCATTATTTCAGAATATGGAAATGGAAAATCAGATTATTTAGGCGATTTCTCAAAAATAGTAAATTCCGACGCATCCAATCCCCATGAAGCCATTCGTGTTACCAATCTCAGTATGAAATCGATTTCTTCTGAAAACCGTTCATTAGTTGCCATGTATCGCCTTATTTGGCGCAATACTGTGGAGAGCTGCATGGCACCCGCCAAATATAATACAACCACTGCATACATTAGTGCACCAGATTCGCATCGATATGAACATAAAGTGGATGTTCCTTTATTTTTGGGATGGAAAATAGTTGGCGGGGAAGAGAAAGATTTAGGAGAATCACAAAATTCGGCGTCGGGACTTTTGTTTTTTATGAAATCTTTAGCAGGAAAAACTGTCCATTATTCTTACATAGAATGTACAACTTCCATTAAAAACAAAACTTCTCACTACACAGAAGCAGCGCTTATCCAGAAATTAGAAGAATTAGGTATTGGTCGACCGTCTACTTTTGCTACTATAGTGGATACAAATGTAGAACGTGGTTATGTGAAGAAACAGGATATTGAAGGCGAAAAGATTCATTGTACTGATATGAAATTAAGACACGGTTCTTCTCAAATAATTTGCGAAACAAAAGAAAGAATCATTGGAGCAGAGAAGAATAAATTGGTTATTCAACCAACGGGAATTGTTTGTCTCGAATTTCTTTTGAAACACTTTAGCACATTCTTCTCTTACGATTATACCAAAACTATGGAAGAACAATTAGATATTACTGCCACGGATGCTAATGCTGAATTAATGTGGTTTAATATTTGTAAGACATGCCATCAAGAAATCAAAACATTGACAAAACCGATTTCAAAAATGGAGAAGCAAACCTATAAAGTTGGCGAATATACTTTAGCATTTCATTCTTTTGGGGCTTCTCTTTGTAAAATCGGAGAATCGGGAGAGAAAGAGTATCATAATGTCCGAAAAGATATTCAAATCGATTTAGAAAAACTAAAGAGAGAAGAATATACTTTAGAAGAATTATTGGAGAAGAATAATGAATATTTAGGAGATTTTGAAGAAAACCCCGTACTTTTGAAAAATGGCCGTTATGGATTATATTTAGAAAACGGGGAAAAGAAAATCAGCCTAAAAACTCTGAAAATTCCAATGGATAAGATAACTTTAGCAGATGTTATGCCTTTTTTAACGTCCGCTGGAGGAGTTGTTACTGGAACGAATATTGTGAATAAATCCGTACTGAGAGTGCTAACACCCGAACTAAGTATTCGAAAAGGAAAATTCGGAGCATATATATTTTATCAAACATGTGATATGAAAACGCCTGAATTCTTCTCGATGAAAGGGTTTAAAGAAGGATTTGCAACATGTAATTCCGAAGATTTAATTGAATGGATTCGAGATACACATAAGATAAATGTTCATTGAAGACATGGTTTTTAACGGGAAGTAGAGAAGATAACCACGCAATGAATACAATATACAAATAATGTATATTGTATAAGAAGACGATATGGCTGAACCAACATTTTTTTCAGTTGTAAAATACATATTTTTTATTGCGGCATTTACAATAGCATTTATAATGATAAAAAATGAAAATATAGAATCTTTAGGAGTTAGTGCCTATACTGTGATTTTATTGATTTTTGTAGTATCCACATTGGTAGACGTTTTTCAAAATTATCACCCAACTAAAAATATATTTCTGTCAACTGTAAGTTTAACAGGTTCATCTATGTTAACCATGGCAGCGGCCATTATATTTGCAATTGCCATTGCCAAATTAAATTCTACTTTTTTGAAGAATGGAAAGCCGATGAAATTATCGGATACAAATCGTGAGAATGTGACATATACTGAAAATACTTTTTTAGTATCGACTATTCTTCTCCTTTTTATTTCATTCCAGAGTTATTTTTATGAAAGTAGCTTTTTTTCTGAATTACTTAACTATATAAAAGGTAAAGATGATGATAAGTTATTTAAAAAAGGAACAATTATTTTTATATTAATAGGAATACTAATATCTTCTATTAGTCTTTTTCGTGTTGTTCCAAATGATATGTCAAATAAAAATACGCCTCAATATAATTTTAAATTAAGTGTACAAGATATAAGTTTATTAATGGCGGCAATATTTGGATTTTTTGCAATATATATGGGATTTATTGCTGCAAGTGCAATTGCGCCTACATTGTTTTATATGCCAAAAATAAATATATATTTGAATGGATTATTTACTTTTGCATTGAGTGGAATTTTTATTTATTATTTATCACAATATATTTTACAAAATGAAGGACAATCATGGATATATGGATTATTTGCATTGATTGGATTAATAGGAATAATAGATTTATTTGTAGGCGGTTCTCTTCTAAAATTATCTGGATTATGGAATGTGGGAGGATTATTTGGTAATTTGGGTAATTATGATTTATATTCTTTCGTCAATAAAATTCTCATGTTAATATTATTTTTACTTGTATTTCCAAAATCCCTATATTATTATAAATTTCTTCCAGCAGAAAACCCTTATAAAATTGCTTATATGAGCTTTATTACATTCTTGGCTTTATTTTTTACAATAAACAATTTTTCGTCTGAACGCATAGTTTTAATTTTAAAAGATATTATGTATATTATTCTTCCAATTATTTCATTGGTCGTGAGTGTTTATCTTCTCTACTTATCGAATAAAATAGCTCCCCTATGGAGAAATAAACTTGCAAAATAATATGGATTATTCGTATAAATTGAAACATATATAAACTCAAAAATGTATAGAATATATAATTTATTTTATACATTTATTTTTCCAAAAATGAAATATTATGAAACTCATTATGAAGAATATTTAAATTCAATACAAACATACAACATGCATCCTGAAATAGAAAATATAAGAAAACTAATGCCATCTTCTATCTTGAACCTAAATAATATGATTATTTATGGTTCTACTGGAAGTGGAAAATATTCGCAAGCTCTTTATTTATTGAGCAAATATTCCCCCAGTCATTTGAAATATGATAAAAAAATGCGATTTCAAAATGAAAAAACGAATTATAATTATAGAATTAGCGATATTCATTATGAAATAGATTTGGGTTTATTAGGTTGTAATTCAAAAATGATATGGCATGATATTTTCTTTGAGATTATTGATATTATTTCCATTAAATCAGATAAATCGGGGATTATTATTTGCAAGAATTTTCATCAAATACATAATGAATTATTAGAAGTGTTTTATAGCTATATACAACAATGTAAATTAATGAAACCGAATTTAAATGTTTATATTTGGATTATAACAGAAAATGTGAGTTTTCTTCCAAATAATATTTTAAACGCATGTGAATTAATTCGTGTGTGTAAACCAAATAAAGAAACGTATATGAAAATGATAGAATCGAGGGTATCTTCTCCATATGCTCCTCAAAATAAGAAAAAAGGAACCGAAGAAAATAATATATGGAAGGAATTTATGTCAAAAACCTCGAGTGTAAATATACCTTCTGCAGAACCTATTCGGAAAATAATAAATGAAGTGGATTGCGATGGTATTTTAAATACAAAAGAATTACAGTCTTTTTCGCATATTACTGCTTCTGAATTACTTCCAAAAGATGTTTTTAATTCAATATGTGATAGCATTATAGCAGAATTAATAAATCCTTCTCGATTAAATTTTACGGAATTTAGAGATTTGATATATGATATTTTAGTTTATAATTTAGAAATAACGGATTGCATTTGGTATATTTTAAGTTACTTAGTTGAAAATAAATATTTAGAAGAAGTGAATATCTTGGAATGTATAGAGAAGATACATGTCTTTCTAAAACAGTACAATAATAATTATCGACCAATTTATCATTTAGAAAGTATTTTCTATTATTTCATCTCAAAAATTCATAAATACAAATAATTTTGATATTATGCGTTATTTTATCATGTTAGAATATAATAAAATAAATGTCTTATTCTGGGAGTAAACGAAATTCATCAAAACAACGTAGTCAACGTGGGTCTAATGAAATTATTAATGGTTTGCAATCTGAAATTAATAGTGGGAATGACAATAAATATTCGATATTGTCTTTAAGTTCACCAAGCAGTAATAGAAGTAGAAGTCAAAGAAGTATTAGCAGTTTAACCAATGGTAGTAATGGAAGTAGAAGTCAAAGAAGTATTAGCAGTTTAACCAATGGTAGTAATGGAAGTAGAAGTCAAAGAAGTATTAGTAGTTTAACCAATAGCCATCAACATTTAGGTACAAATAGAAAAAGAAAAAATAGTAGTGAGAATAAAACTCAAATTAAAAAAAAAAATAAAATAAGAGGTAGACATTCTTCTGCCTCTAAAACAATGAGTCATAGAAGTAGAAGTAAATCCGCGAGTCAAAATATATCTTCTCTCTTACGGTCATCATCGACATCTTCTCGAATGTAAACATACAATACTATTCTTTATTTCCAATAGATGGTACTAATAGAAATCGCATAGAATATATGTTTTGAATTATATTCTTTACAATATCACAAATGGATTCTGATTTTATTGTTTTATCGTATTTATTTTTTATATGAATTGATTCATATTTTTCAGAAACACAATACTCATCTGATGGCTGAAAACAATCAATATGCATTTTATTTACATAAACTATAAATTATACAACATTTAGTTTTATATTATTATACGATAAAACTAAAAATAAAGGAGGCGTAGAGAAGATAAACTCGCATTTATTATTCATTACTACAATTTCCATAACATTTTCCTTGATAATAATAATAATCGGTGTTTTGAATAGCTAAATCACTATAATTACTTCTCATAGTTGGCCCATTTTGATTTCCAGCCACACATTTTTCTCCGCCTAATAATACACAACATGTTGTACTACTACATGTATTTGCATCCAATTTTTGACACGCTGTTTCTAAATCCAGTGTAGAACCTTTATTCGCCTCACAAATACCGCCTTTTAAGGTTTGTGGTTCATATTTAGCAACTGTTGGTTCCCATGTAGTTCGACTTAGATAAACGCTATCGCTATACGAAGGAACATAATTGGATGCACTATAAGTATATGTTCCAGGTTCATAAAAAAGCGTCGTATTCGAGAGATTTAGTTCAGGAAGAATAAATCGATTTCCATCTTTATCAACAACAACAGCCCCCGCATCATCTTCTCCAGCTTGTCGTTTAATATCTTCTAATGAAGGATGAAAAGTTAAATCATAATTATTCGATATGTCGCTATAATTAGTGAGTTGATTCATGGATGATTCTGTAATCATTAATTTTGGGTTGTCTTTATACCCCCAACCTTGTGTTGAATCAGGTATTTTTCCGTAGGGAAGAAAACTAACTTTTGTTTTTGCACTGTCTCTAAAATACATGGTAGGAGGGGGAGAAGAACCCGTGTAATTAAAAGAAAGGTCTAAATACGTAGCTTTATTTATGTATCCGATATCAAATGTTTTGCTAAATACACCTACGCTTGAATTATAAGAAATCCCCGTTATATTTGGCATAAGTCCAGGAGGAGTTAATGGAAGCCTTGCCATACTTGAATCAGATAGTTTATAAAACCCATCAGGGATTTGTCCGTCTAATGGAATAGTAACCCATGCAGTTGAAGAATATGTTGCACCAGTTGTAGGTATCAACATGGTTTCATCAGTTGGACTTATTGTATAACCGTATGGGATTCGCGCCATATTATTATCATCTACTTTATAATATCCTTGTTTTAATATACCATTAGTACGTTCGATGGGTTCCGTTTCAAAACCTTCTTGGCCAGGTGCATGTCCAAATAAATATTTATATAAAAAATAAACACATCCAAATAAAACAATACAAATCATAATTCGTTGGATATGGGATTTAGACAAACTCATTTTTATTTTGGTCTTCTTTATTTTTTATACATAAATAAATATTACAAAAAATTGAACAAAAGATAAAATAAAATAAATAGAATCAATAAAACATAAAGTTATTATTTATATAATAATATTATCCTAAAACATGTCTTCGCCTATTAAATGTTTCACTTGTGGTAAAGTATTAGCGAATTTATATTGCGAATTCACTGACCGTGTTCGCAGTCGCAAATTAGAAAAGGGGATGAACCCTGATACAGTCATTTATTTAACTGGAAAAAATATGAAGAAGACGCCAGAGGGCGAAATATTGGATGAATTGAAAATTAGGCATCCGTGTTGCCGACGACAGTTGTTGACGAATGTGAAGATACAACTATATTAACCCTTATTCACCTGACAATAAATTGTCAGTAGATTAAAGGTTAATATATTTACGTATCATACTACCAGAATACAAAGTAATAAATATAAATTCTAACCATCAGGTATACTTGAAGATTCTCTATCTGACAAATAATATCTTTCTGGAAAATATCTATCTGCGTATTCATTAAGACCTTTCTTAAAAACTTTCGCAAAATCTTCTCCAATAATATTAAGTTTGTTAAAATGACTATCGCGATAAACACTGCAACTAAAATCAAATATTATTATATGCTTACTTCCTTTATCTTTACAGAAATTTATAAGGTCTTCCAAATAAATATTATTTTCATCGTGTTCGGGATTTTCTTTTTTAAAAAAATCAAATAAATCTGGATATCCCTCTATATTCATAATTAAAATTTTAGTTAATCTATATATTTGTTTATCTGGCCTTGTTTCTTTTGAAAAAATCTTGTTTAATATTCTCGCTTCTTTTCCATGTGTTGAATCATATTTTTGCACAGTAAAAAATTTATCGTAGTTTTTAACATAATCCTCTTCCTCCGAATCTACCTCAAGTTTCAACATTTTTTTTGCTTTAACATTATTTTCATCTATAGTAAAGTTATCTTTATTTTCATATTTAATTTCATCCATAATGGTATTAATCATTATTGCGCGTGTTTTTTTATTTAATAATCCTTTTGTATTTGCTTCAATAATTTTTTGAAATACTTCATTATTTGTTTCATCATTCCATTGGTCATAATGTGTCATCCCAGGTATCCCTGTTTTTGCTGCTTTTATATATTTTAATTTCATTCCTATTGGTAATTTAAATGAATTTAACTCGTTATAGTTTTCATGTATATGACACCCATGAATGGCAAGATGAAGAATTAGTGTTTTAGGAAATTTTATATTTATTTTTTTTATTGACTTATTGGGTGAGAATGGTAATTGTGGTGGTAAATGACGTGGTAAATTAGGTGGTAAATCATGTGGTAATTGTGGTGGTAAATGACGTGGTAAATTAGGTGGTAAATCATGTGGTAATTGTGGTGGTAAATGACGTGGTAAATTAGGTGGTAAATCATCAGGTTGACCCCATGGATATGGTGGTGGTAAATGTCGTGGTAAATTAGGTGGCAACACATCAGATTGACCCCATGAATGTTTGAACTTACCTGATACTTTATTTGTTTTTTTGTGATAATATTGTGGTTTTCTTCTAAATGAATTTATTTGCCCAAGAAAATTTTCTTCATTTTTTTTATTTTTTTTACTTTTGTTGTTCGAAAAATTATCAGAACTTTTCGAATTCTTACGAGACCTTTTTTTATTATCCATTATAAAATAATACGATATTTATTTATCTATAAAAATATAAATATTACATATCATAGTTTATCATGATAAAGTATGAGCTCTGCTGAATATTATTTTTATGGAGTAGCGATTGGATGGATAATGTGTAGTTTATCTTCTAAACCAAAACATATAACTCGCAGAATATATATTCCTCCGCCTCCACCAACTGATACATTAAAGAATCATCAAATGAATTATCAGTTTAACCGTTAAAAAATTGATTCAAATTATGAACAAATATCCTCATTACATAAAAGATATATATCACTCACACAATGATGAATCGCATATATTATTCTATTCGTAATACGAGATTTCATTCACAAATAAATCGTTTTGTGGCAAATAAATCAAAACAAGGATTTCAAAATAGGAAGCGTACATTTTCAACGAATTCGTATTCTATTCCGCCTAAATCGCCAGAGCCACGTTATCCATGGGAATTCATGATTATTCCTGCTATCGTAGTTGGATTTAATAAAATTTATTTTGATAAAGAAGATTGCTGGAAATAAATAATTGTTATTTATTGTGTATAAAAATCTATTTTTTATTCAAAAATATATATAAAAAATTGATTTTATTAATTATATTACATAAAATAATTAATAAAAAAATGGATATTAATAAATTATCAAAAGTAGAATTATTTTCATTGTGTGAAAAATATAAAATTAAAAAATATAAATCAAAAAATAAATCTCAACTTATATCCATAATAAATCCTTATATAAGTGTAACACCTGAATCAATTATTGAACATATATCAGAAATTCCATTAAATTCTTCCTCAACTAATAAATTAAATGTTTTGGATTTATTTTGTGGGTGTGGTGGTATGTCAAAAGGATTAACAGATGCAGGATTAAATGTAATTGCTGGAATTGATGTATGGGATAAAGCTATTGATAATTATAAAAAAAACTTTAATCATCATGGTATATGTGCGGATTTAACTAAATTATCTCCTGAAAAATTTAATGAATTGTATAATACGGATAATACCCATATTGATATTATTGTAGGTGGCCCTCCATGTCAAGGTTTCAGTATTGCAGGAAAACGTGATATTAAAGACCCTCGCAATTCATTATTTATGGAGTATGTAAAATATTTAAATTATTTTAAACCCAAAGCATTTATTATGGAAAATGTAATTGGTATTCTTTCAATGAAAACTGAAAAAAATGAAAAGGTAATTGATATTATTTTATCACAATTCGAAGAAAATTATAATTGTATAGTAAATAAATTATATGCAAGTGATTTTGAAGTTCCGCAAAATAGAAGAAGAACTATTATTATTGGTATTCGTCGGGATTTAAATATTATTCCTTCTCATCCAATACCAATTCTAAAAGTATCTGAGAGAATTCCTGTAAAAAATATTTTACTTCCAAAAGAGAGTGTTGATTTATCGCATTATCTTAGTGAACGTGCAATTATAGGAATAGAAAATAAGAAAAAAAGGTCTAAAGAATCAGGAACAGGATTTGGCGCTCAATTTTTAGATATGAATAAACCGTCATATACTATTCCAGCAAGATATTGGAAAGATGGATATGATGCATTAGTTAAATATAGCGATAAAGAAATTAGAAGATTAACTATTTTAGAATTAAAACGTATTCAAAGTTTTCCTGATGATTATATTTTAGAAGGAACAAAAAAAGAGATTATTATGCAAATTGGAAATGCAGTTGCATGTAGATTTGCATATCATTTAGGTCAATATATAATTAAAACTCTTCAGTAATAAGTTTACTCCAAAAATTATTCATATTACTTCTAAATAAAGAATAATTTCGCGAATTACTTTGATACATTCCACTATCAAATATAATAATTCCATTTTTTATACATTCTATAAAATAATTATAATCAAATTTTTTTCCAAAGCATATCTTATCATAAATGCCATTGGTTTTTTTACAAATAAAGAACCCATTTATGTTAAATTTATTATCAATATGATTTCTAATTTTGTTTTCTTTCCAAAATGCAATCATAATGTTTTCTTTTTGTAATATTTTAGGAAGTGTATTTTTATTTTCTCGCGTGTCTTTTTCAAAAGAATATAATACATAAATATTATTATTTTCATCTACTTGCAATATTTGTCCAAACATATTCCATATATTATAAGAAGGAACACATTTTCCTGACCAAGAATATCTGTTCTTCTTTTTTTCATTAGGAGTTCCAAAATATTGAATAAAGTCATTTTTTGAAATATTTGGTAGTTCAATATCATTCCAATTATTATATTGAATAATATATTCTTTATTTTTTGAAAATAAATATTCACTTGCACTAAAATCTCCAAATGTAATTTTTGATGAATCTTTTTTCATTTCATAACCATATAAATCAGGTTCATTTTTAGAGTTATGAGAAATACCCATTTTTGTTTCTAACCAATGTCCTTCTTTTCCACAATGTTTATTATTTATATCTTCAAATTGTTTACCTTTTATATTTTGTAAAAATATTTCAATTATTTTTAATTTATTTTCATCAGTGACTAATTTATCTTGTTCTTTATTGCAAAATTTACATTCGGAAAAACATATAGTTTCATTTAATGATAATTTTGAATATTCTTCTTCTAATAATATTTCTGGATTCATCATGTTATATGCATTTTATAATAATATAAAAATCAATTTTTTTACCAAAAACGCAAAAAATTGATTGTATTTTTTGATTGCATTTTGGACTCATAAAATAAATCTCAAATTAATCTAATACTCGTGTAATAACTTAATTAAAACTCTTACTCAAACCTACTTACTTAACAAGAATGCCCGCTGCTTCTACTGAATCTGTTATCACTACTTATACTAAGGGAGACGTCAATGTCAACTTTCATACAAGCGTCAACAAGTTCACTAAGGAATATCTCCTTGAACGCTGCGAAGAAATTGGAATCACTAAGTGCAAGTCTAAGAACAAGTCCGAATTATTAATATTGATTTTTGAGAAACTCAATATTGAGAATACCACCATTACATACGGTGAGTTATTTGACATATTCAATAATATTAAAGACCATTTGCCAGCTGCTCCTGCTGAAGAAGTAAAGGAGACCAAGCCTAAGAGAAAGCCAGCGGCTAAGAAGACCAAGGAGACAGTGATTCCTCAAGCAGTTGAGGAAACATTTGCAGAGTCAGCATCTACGGATGAAGCTCCTGCGAATGTTACTACGAGACCTAAGCGTAAGCCTGCTGCTAAGAAGACGGTTGAAGCGGCGCCTGCGGCGCCGCCAGCTGAAGAACCAGCTGCCGAAGAACCAGCTGCCAAGCCAAAGCGTAAGCCTGCGGCTAAGAAGACAGTTGAGAAGGTTCCTCCAGCACCCGAAGAGCAATTAGTTGTTGAAGAAGCTCCCCATGAGGAGGAGCGACAATTGATTTCTACAATCACGGAAGAAGTTAAGCCTAAGCGCAAGACTGTTGTAAAGAAGGCAAAGCCAGTACTTGCTGAGCCTGAGAATAATGAGAAGACGGAAGAAAACGTAGTTGAGCCTACTACTCCACCAAAGAGTACAACTGTAAGAAAAAGAACCCCTAAAGCACCAAAACCCGTAAATCAGCGGGAGGTCGACCTTACTATAAATATGACGAATGATGATTTCGCAGAATTAGTAAAGAGTCAAAGTCCTACGGTATTAGACGGGTTAATCAAGAATAAGTTGTATTATATTGATAATGAAGATGTAGAAGGAGAAGAGCGTACCGTTATGTTCGGTAGATTTATTTGTGAAGAAGACCGCGATGATACTATAGTCGCTATATTTAAGAATGTTCACCAAGTATTGGGTGAACATGTGGAACATGAACAAATGGAGTTTGATGTGAATGCCAATTATAAGGTATATGAAGCATAAGCGAGTCCCTTTTTATAATAAAAAATAAAAAATATATATTTTATCTCATAAAAAATTGAGTTCTTTTTTATTTAGCTATCCAACTTCATAAATTATAATTTTATTCTTATAAAATGAATCAAGCTTTACCACTTCGTATTGTATACAGACGACCTGTTGTTCGTCTGGATATTCCTCTTTCAAATGTTATGGTTCCATTGATGAACCCTACATTTAGTTTTGAAAAATATAAAAATATACCGAAACTCATTATCTGTAAATTATACGGATTTCGCGCGATATTATCGGCGAATATTATGGCAGATATGCCGAGTATAAGTTCAAGATAATCATGTGTTTGTGATTTATGAAACAAAAAGTTTCCCCATAAGGGGAGATTTTTTATTGGCTATTTTTACCTGCTATATAAACATTAAAAAATTGAATGAATGAAAACAATATAAATGTAATCCAATAAACAATCCAGTACACAAAATTTATCTTTAAATCCCCCATCTAATTTATAAACTTTTACTTAATAAACCTTATCATTAAATAATGTCTATTCAGCTCGATTCCTATTCTGGTAATAGCATGTCTACGACTAATATTATTCGTGTTCCTGCATTTGATGCAGAACCTAATAATGATTCTCTCTGTATGTCTAATATATCAGTCGAAAAATTGTTGGAAAAGCCAACTAAGAAAAGCACAAAGAAAAAGGTACAAATAGATGATGTTATTGAAAAACCGAAAAGGTCTTATAAGAAAAAGAATGTGAAGGAGGCTTCGCCTCCTCCTGAAGAAAAAGAACACATTGAACCAGATGAACATTTGGAATTGCCGCATGAACCAGTTCATGAATCTGTGGAAGAACTCAAAACAATGATTCAAGAAACAATTCAGAATGAATTGGCGAATGCGAATGCGAATCGTTCTTCGGATATGCATGTGTTAGACCATTTGGGCGATTATGTGGAAGAGCCGTATACTATTATTGAGTCTTATTTTGAGGCGCAATATTTGAAGCGTTTGGTGGAACATCAGACAGAATCGTATAATCATTTAGTGAATACGCAAATACAAAACACAATCAAAATGTTTAACCCCGTGGTTATTCGTTCTGAGAATGATTATGTAGAAAGCGAGGGATTATATACTTTGGAAATCATTGTTAATTTCAATAATTTCAAATTATATCCTCCGCAAATTCACGAAAATAATGGTGCGACGAAAATGATGTTACCACAGGAAGCAAAGTTGCGTAATTTCACTTATGCGTCTGGTATGACCGTTGATGTGAATATACAGTATGTTATTCGAAATCAAGAAAATATGGCGACTCCACGTATTATTGAGAAGATATTGCCGAAAATCAATATTGGAAAAATGCCGATTATGTTGAAATCATCTATTTGTGTTTTAACTCAGAATCGTCATATTCATCCTGTTCACACAGGAGAATGTCCAATGGATTGCGGCGGATATTTTATCATTAAGGGGTCAGAGAAGACTGTTCTTGGTCAAGAACGTGCAGCTGAAAATCGTATTTATTGTTTTGATGGAAAAAACACGACAAAATGGAATTGGTTTGCGGAAATTAAATCTGTTCCTGACTACAAGTGTATTTCTCCAAAACAAGTGAATATGATGATAGCAAGTAAAAACAATGGGTTTGGTCACGGTATTTATATTCAAATCCCGCGTATTAAACAACCAATTGAATTATTTGCAGTATTTCGTGCATTAGGTGTAATTAGTGATAAAGAAATTTGCGAATATATTTTATTAGATGTTCACGAAGAATGCAATGAAGAATTACTGAATTGTTTACAAGCTTCTATTATGGATGCAAATGGTTATACGACGCAAGAAGCAGCATTATCTCATATTATTAGTTCGGCTGCATATACTCCGATTAATATGGATAAGGAAACTGGTGCTCGTAAGAAGCGTGAGTTTACACTCGATGTGTTGAATAATGATTTGTTTCCCCATTGCCAGACTATTCCGCAGAAATTATATTTGTTGGGAGTTATGGCCAAGAAATTAATTCAGACGAGTTTAGGATGGATTCCTCCTGATGACCGTGATTCTTATTTGAATAAACGTATTGAATTAACTGGAACACTTCTCAACAATTTGTTCCGTAATTATTTCAATAAGTTGATAAAGGAAATGCAGAAACAGGCGATTCGTGAGATAAATACTGGTTCATGGCGTTCCATGGAAGATTATGAGAATATCATAAACATGACAAACATATACAAAATGATTAAACCGACGACCATTGAGAATGGTATTAACCGTGCATTGGCAACTGGTGATTTTAGTATTAAACAATCGAATAGTAGTAAAGTCGGCGTTGCTCAAGTGCTTAATCGTTTAACGTATGTTGCGAGTTTAAGTCATTTGCGTAGAATAAATACTCCGCTTGAAAAGAGTGGAGAATTAATTGCTCCGCGTAAATTACACAATACGACATGGGGATTCTTATGCCCCGTTGAAACGCCAGAAGGTCAATCTATTGGTGTTGTCAAAAATATTAGTTATATGGCTCATATAACTATTCCAACAAATAGTTCGTCGTTGTATGAGTATGTAAAACCGTTTATTTTAGCGGTGGAGGATGCAAAATCGCCGAATGAATTATTTAATAAAGTAAAGGTTTATGTAAATGGTACATGGGTCGGTGTTTCTGATACTCCTATTGAACTATATGATGACCTAAAGAGCAAAAAACACAAGGGTATCATTAATATTTATACTTCCATTGTATTTGATTACAAGAGAATGGAAATTCGTGTTTGTAACGATGGCGGCAGATTAACACGACCTGTTCTTCGTGTGCGAGATAATAAGGCAATTATAACGCCTGAAATTATTCAGCAAATAAAAAACAAGGAATTAACATGGAATGATTTATTGACTTCATGTAAATTAGACGAATCTGTTATAGAATATATTGACCCCGAAGAACAAAATTATGCGATGATTGCTATGCGTTCTAAAGAAGATTATTTATTGGATAAACGTCTGCATATTAATTATACGCACAGTGAAATACATCCGAGTACTATATTTGGCGTATTGGCGTCTTGTATTCCTTATCCTGAACACAATCAGGCACCCAGAAACACATATCAATGTGCAATGGCAAAACAAGCAATTGGTGTATATACGACGAATTTCAGTAAACGTATGGATAAAACCGCGTATGTGTTAACTTATCCAACACGTCCTTTAGTGGATACGCGATTAATGAATTTCATTCATCTCAATAAAATTCCATCTGGAACCCAGATTCATGTGGCTATTATGGCACATACTGGTTATAATATGGAAGATAGTGTGTTAATAAACAAGGGGTCAATTGACCGTGGATTGTTTGCTGCCACTATTTATCATACAGAGAAAGACGAAGATAAAAATATTATTCGCGATGAAATTATTCGTTGCAAACCGAATAAGGCAAAGACGCGTTCCATTAAGTATGGTAATTATGATAAGTTGAATGACAAGGGATTTATTCCTGAAAACGAATTGGTGGAAAATCGCGATGTGATTATTGCGAAAATTATTCCTATCAAGGAAAACCGCAATGATTTGACGAAAACGATTAAGTACGAAGACCAAAGTAAAACTTTCCGTACAACGGAAGAAACGTACATTGACAAAAATTATACTGGTCGCAACGGTGACGGTTATAACTTTGCCAAAGTGCGCGTTCGTATATTACGCAAACCTGTTCTTGGTGATAAATTTGCGAGTCGTAGTGGACAAAAAGGAACATGTGGAAATATTATTCCTGAATGCGATATGCCGTATACTCAAGACGGATTGCGCCCTGATATTATTTTAAATCCTCATGCTATTCCGTCTCGTATGACTATAGCACAATTGAAGGAAACATTACTCGGTAAAGTACTCATTGAATTGGGTATGTTTGGCGATGGAACCAGTTTTGGTAATTTAGATGTGAAGACGATTGCACAAGAGTTGCAAAATATCGGTTACGAAAGTTACGGGAATGAAATCATGTATAATGGCATGACTGGCGAACAATTACAAACCAGTATATTTATTGGCCCATGTTTCTACCAGCGTCTCAAGCACATGGTAAATGATAAACAGCATAGTCGCGCTATTGGCCCAATGGTGAATTTAACACGTCAGCCAGCAGAAGGAAGAAGTCGCGATGGTGGCTTCCGCATAGGTGAAATGGAGCGTGATGTTATGTTAGCTCATGGAATGTCTGCATTCTGCAAAGAACGTTTATATGATGTATCTGATAAGTATAGTACATTTGTATGTAAAAAGTGTGGCATGATTGCACCCTATAATGATGGCGGCAGTGGCCCATTTCCAGATTTCTCGATACATAAATGCAATACTTGTGATAATCAGACGGATTTTGCAAGAGTCAATATTCCGTATTCATACAAGTTGCTGGCACAGGAATTACAAACAATCAATGTGGTTCCACGTATCATAACCGAATAATTTGCATAGAATTTATAATAATATAAATAACCTTATACAAAGAAATAATATCGCAAGATATCTTTTTTTATTTTATTTTTTGTAAATATAATAAAAATGGCGATTTATTTAATCATTACATGTTGTATTAATAATACGGAAGGAAAGGCCGATTATAATCATCGAAAAAAACGATATTTAAAATGCATTAACCATACATTAAAACTTCTCTCTGATAAAGATATAAAAATCATTGTCATAGAAAACAATGGATTTAGAGAAACTTATTTAAATAATCTCCCCTGCGATGTTATTTTTTCAGAACATAATAAATATCCCATTCCTCATAAAGGAGTAAAAGAATTAGCAGATATTAAATATGCAATATATCGATACAATATTCAACCAGAAGATTATGTTATTAAATTAACGGGAAGATATGACCCACAAAGTAGTTATTTTTTTGATTTAGTATCTTCTCCAGAACATCAAGAAAAATACGATGTATTCATGAAATTTTTTAATGTATGCACCAAAGAATTCATGGAAAAAGATTGTGTTTTGGGATTATTCGCTTGTAAATGTAAACATATAAATAGTTTTAAATATAAGGGAAAAGCATCAGGAGAGGTTGAATTTGCTACTCATATTCGAGACACCGTTTCTCCTGAAAAAATAATGGAGTTGGAAAATCTCAATTTAGAATGTTGTTTTGGAGATGACCATCGCATATTACATGTATAATGCTTTTTATTTTTTAGTTGTTTTATTTGTTTTATTTGTTTTATTTTTTTTGGAAGGAGAATGAGAAGGAGAAAAAGAAATATGTTTATGCAATTTACGTGTACTTGGTTTATGTAATTCCCTCGGAAAAGGCTGACTCACATTATCAATAAGCCTGTTAAACATATCTTCTGGCATCATTTCATCTGCATCTTGTTCTCTCAATTTATGGTCTGATGGAATAACCATTGTAGCATCTATTTTCACTAATCCAATTGGAACCATTTTATTTTTGAGTCCTTCAGGTAAATCTTTTGCTAAAGAATCAATTGGATAAGCAGCGGAAAAATTTAATCTAACGGGTTCTTCTTCTTTAGAATAAATACCTTCTCCTACTTGATTATAAATTTCGCTAAATACATATCCTGTTACAATTGGGTCAACAATATTCATTTTTAGCAATGTATATCTTTTTCTATAGAAGATATGCATGAATTATTTTTACAAAAGGAAACTATGTGTCTAAATTTTCATAAATAAATGTTTCTAAATAATTATCTCTGAAAACTTCTCTTTTTCCTTCGTGTTTTTTAGAAAAAATATACGAATTATTTCTTTTTTTTACAGACCATCCTCTTTCTAAAGCATTCATTATGAATCTCATTTTATGAATCTCAGTTTCATCTACATTTAAACGAGAAGATTGACTCTGTATTACAATTGGTGATGTAGGCATTTATATATAAATATGATATCCTACTAAATTCCCCTATCCGCAAATTATTTATAGCCGAATTATATATAAATGGTTTATGTCTCTAAATATAAATTAATTGGACAAGGTACTTATGGATGTGTATATAAACCCGCCCTCAAATGTAAAGAAAATATAAATACCACTAAAAAACTCGCTAAAGTCACCTTTGAAGATTCTGCAAAAGATGAATTGCGAGAATATGCACCAATTGCAAGAGCCGACCCGCAAAATAAATATTATTTAGGAGTTCCAGAAGTATGTACTTTAGATACAACAAAAGAAAATATTAAAGCACTTCGTTATTCTAAATGTAAGATTCAAGAAGATTTATTTGCCGATTTAAAAGATGGCCGAAAATTAAAAATACTTCTCTTAAATGATGGCGGTTTAGATTTAGGTAAATATACCAGTCAAAAAAGAAGTCGTTCTGAAATGAATCATTTTTGGGTAGCTGCACATAAAATGTTTATTGCAGTAGGTGTTCTCTGGAAAAATAAAATGTTACATGCAGATTTAAAAGCATCCAATATGGTTTATAATCCAGAGAAGAAAGACATGAATCTCATTGATTTTGGTCTTTCTAAATCACTGAAAGAATTTCGCAAATCATTTACACATCGTTTAACCGAACATTGGTCTTATCCACCTGAAATGGCGCTTTATATGTTAAAAGAATTGGATTTAGAATACATTAATATAGAACACATTCTTGCATTGGATGCACTTTATTATATAGATTGCGGATTTACAAAAGAAGAAGTCCGTAATGCCCGCTATGCTTATTTAAATGCTATTTCTTCTCTTAGTAGTCGAGAAGAATTCAATCAAATGAAATTAAAAACAGAAGAAACATTTGATATTTATGGTTTGGGATTAGGAATGATGGCCAGTTTAAATAACACAAAGCATTTATATAGTGATACCACTTATAATTTATTGAAAAATTGTTTTTATGGAATGATACATCCTGATTATAGATTGCGATATTCTATTGATGAAGCAGTGATTCAATACGAAAATGCACTTTTTTCAACAGGAATATTGAACGATTTAGGATATTTTATATCAAATAATACGATTCATGAACGAACTAAAGAAGAATCGGCTATTGTAAAAATAATAAGTACCGATGTTGATAAATTGTCAGACGAGCAAATTGAAAAAATTAAGAAAACACCTTTTTATAACGACCCTCATACATGTAAAAAAGGAGAAGAATTTGATTATAAAACAAGAACATGTAGAAGACCAAGAGAAGAATAATTGGGGGAATAGAAGAAATAAAAGTTTATATGAAATGTATTTTTCATATAAAATGGCATAAATAATTTACAAAAAGAATAAATATAATATTTAACAAATAATTCAATGACTTCAAAGGCCGTTGCAAATAAAGCCACTTCGGTAATAACATTGGATGAGAAACATGCAGAAATGCTAACAAAATTCCAAGAAATAGAAGACGTAACAATACCAAAATTATTATCGGACAAAAAGCGATTAATTAAAAAATTATTGACACCTGATTTAAAGATTGAACAAAAATTAGATATTGAGGATAAAATCAAAAGTATTTCTTCTAAAGTAAAAAATTTGAAGGGTCAAAAAAATAAATATTTATTGGAGAATTCTAAATATATTTTTCAGTATTTCGAGGATAAGAAGAAGATTAATAGCGGTGACAATTATCAAAATACAACGGCTCTTAATTCTTTTTTTAAAATAAAAACGAAAGATGGAGAAGAATCCCTAAATCAGGAAAAATATACTCAATCGAAAAAATTCTATCAATCTTATTGGAAAAATGTGAATGACAAAGTAGTGAATGTTCAAGATTTCGTCGTTTCTTCTGCCACATGTGAATATTGTAATTTAGGAGAATTAATTCCACAGGATGAAGACGGTATTCTTATTTGTAATAATCCTATTTGCGCTCGTTTTGTAACATATATAGTAGATAGTTCTAAATCGTCGAATAAAGACCCACCAAATGAAGTATCTTATACAGCATATATTCGCCTAAATCATTTCAAAGAAATATTATCACAATTTCAGGCAAAAGAAACAACCAAAATTCCTCCAGAAGTTATTGAGAAGATTCGTAATCGTATTAAGAAAGAACGAATCACAGATTTGTCTACCATTAATTACGATAAGATGCGCGAAATATTACGTAAATTAGAATTGAATAAATATTTCGAACATATTCAATATATCAATTCAATGCTGGGTATCAAACCGCCTATCATGAATGAAGAATTGCATGAAACATTATGTGTTCTTTTTATTGAAATACAAAAACCATGGTCGGTTCATTGTCCACCCAGTCGCAGTAATTTTTTTAATTATACTTATACTCTTTATCAATTATGTGTTCTTTTAGACCAGACACAATATTTGCCATATATTCCAATGATGAAAGACCGAGAGAAGCAATTAGAACAAGATATGATATGGAAATTAGTTTGTAATGATTTGGATTGGGTCTTTTTCCCTACTGTATAATATAAATATTTTATATAATATACTTAAACATGTTGTTGCATATATATTTAACGTATACTTAAACGATAATATGCCATCTGATTCTGCTGAAATTTGTGAAAGAATGAATATGGGAGATGGTGCACCAGAAATAATTAATGTGAATGAAAAAGAAAATAGTATTTACTTTAATGGAGGTATCCATTCAAGAAGTATGTCTTCTTTAATTGAGAAGCTGTTAGATTTAGAACGGGCAATTTTGAGTAAACAACGTCGTCTTAAGTTAAAGATTAAGGGAATAAAAAAGGAAAATGAAAAAGCGGAAAAAGGATATCGAGATGAAGATAGCGATATTGAATCACAAGTATCCATTGAAATAAAACCTAAACCAATTAAGTTATATATTACATCAAATGGTGGAGCAGTATTTCAGGTTTTTTCCGCAATTGATACAATTCAAAGCATGAAGATTCCTGTTCATACAATTTGCAAGGGATTTGTTGCATCCGCTGGAACATTATTGAGTTTGGCTGGTAAGAAGAGATATATTACGGAGAATTCATATATGTTAATTCATGAGTTGCGTACAGCGGCTTGGGGAAAGTTTACTCATATGGCAGAGTCGTTTGAGAATTCAAAGCAATTGATGGAACACATTAAGGGATTTTATTTGCGAAGAACTCATATTTCTGCGGAAGAATTGGATGAGCAATTAAAAAAGGATATTTGTTGGAATGCGGATGTTTGTTTGGAGAAAGGATTAGTGGATGAGATTATTAGATATTAGATAAAATCTACATAAAAAATTGAATACATAAAAATATATAATTCTAAAATACATAATTATATATTTTGCAAATGGAAGAAGAAAATCTGAAGAAACTAACTAAAAAGCAATTATTCGAAAAATGTGAAGAACTACATATTGAAAAATATAAATCTAAAACAAAATCTAAAATTATTGAACTCATTTTATCAAAACAATCTCCTGCATCATCTTCTTTATCTAATACTGAATCAGAAATAATTATTCCTTCTAATGCAGCTACATTTATAGAAGTATGTGCAGGAGCAGGAGGACTTAGTTCTGGTTTAATTGAAGCTGGATTCTTTCCATTATTATTAAATGATAATAATTCTGATTGTTGTAAAACATTACGACATAATCATCCGAATACAAATGTTATTCTTGGGTTAATGGATGAAATCGATTATTCAAAATATATTGGAAAAGTAGATTTATTAACTGGTGGTGTACCTTGTCAATCATTTTCCCAAGCAGGTTTAAGAAAAGGATTAGAAGACCCGAGAGGTGACCTAATGATGAAATTTATTGATATGATTGATTTAATTATTCCTAAAGTATTTATGATTGAAAATGTAAAAGGTCTTATTACTCATAATAATGGAGAAACTATTGAAACCATTATTCAAAAAATGAATCAATCTGATAAATATAATATTTCATATAAATGTTTGGATGCTTCCAAATATGGTGTTCCGCAAAAACGAGAACGGGTATTTATTGTCGGTGTATTAAAAACATTAGAGAAAAATTTTGAATTTCCAGAAGAAATATCTGAAAGAAAACTTTTAAAACATGTTTTATATGATGTTCCCCCATCAGAAGGACTTAAATATTCTGCACAAAAAATAGAATTATTTAAACAAATCCCACAGGGGGGTTGTTGGGTAAATTTACCTGAACACTTACAAAAAGAATATTTAGGTAATAGTTATCATTCTGGAGGAGGAAAACGGGGAATATTACATCGATTATCAATGGAAAAACCATCACTTACACTATTATGTACACCTTCTCAAAAACAAACAGAAAGATGTCATCCATTAGAAGAACGTCCGCTTACAGTAAGGGAATATGCACGTATTCAAACTTTTCCAGATGAATATAAATTTATTGGAAGTATAAATTCACAATATAAACAAATAGGAAATGCAGTTCCAGTGGAATTGGCAAAAAAAATGGGAGAATCTATTATTCAAATTTTATAAATATTTTTACAATAATTATAAAATTGATGTGTTTTTTATTCGTAAATAGAAATGCATAACTGTTATAGTATTTTATATTATTTAAAGTTTTAACAACATTCACTGCCTTTCCAATTCGTTTCGCGAGTAAAATGTCAATCACTGAAGAACAGAGTCTCCGCATTGCTGATTTATGTCAGCGCGTGGTTAATGCACATAATTCCCATATTGTTAATGGATTATGTGAGTTAATTGACCGTTCTCCAGGTGCATCTCCTAATGGGAATCAAATCTATCACTTATATAGTGATGGTGAGATAACTTTCCAAAAAGGTGCATGGGCATATGAAAAACGAGGCGAAAATACCTATTATCATTTCGAAACCCCATCTTATCGTGCACATACTTTGTTTTATAATAATAATACCCTTTTCAAGTTTAGTATTAATTCTTGTCATGGGTTAACTTATTCTATTTTAACAAGAGAGGAATGTGTTGCTTTTAGAGATGAAATGAAGGAAATTATGAATATAAAATAAAATACTATAACACGTATAATATTATGTTCACATAATATTATACATTTTGATTTTAAGAAAAAACATATAAAACCCTATAAAAATTAGTTTGTAGTTCTTTTCCCATAATAAATTATAAAAACCTATAAAAATTAGTTTGTAGCCCGTTTTCCCATAATCAATTATAAAAACCTATAAAAAATAGTTTGTAGTCTGTTTTCCCATAATCAATTATAAAAACCTATAAAAATTCATTTATAGACGTATAAAAATGTGAAACATAGTTTCACAATACAACATAATTATTATTTATATGTTTACTACAAAAATGTGTTACATGGTAACACATTTTTTCATGTACCATATAAAAGCACCATTAAAATGTTTACAATATTTTATATGTCGACAGAAATCACATTTTTATCAGCTCGTGGTCTACGTTTATTACTACTCTTTGGCACACTCGCGTTTCCTAAATTACCCAATGAACTAATACTAATTTTAGAATCATTATCATTTGTATTCATATTATTCTCATGAATATTCACTGTCTTCGTTTTTAATCCAGATAAAATACTGTCCAAATCCGTTTGTGGGCCACGCATCTCAGCGCGCTGAGCCGCAGGACGAGAAGTAGAACGTTCCTGTGTTCCTAAATCCGCATATCCAGTATTCACGTCTAAACCTTCCTGTTTAAACACTGTACCACGTGCCATTGAAATATCGGGTCTATTCACTGGAGCAGCTTGTCCATGAACACTCGTCTCAACTGGTTTTGGAGGAGGGCCAAATGAAGTATTCACTTGTTCAGGCTTATTCATCATATTTGACATAAAAGCAACGCCAGGATTCTGTTGACTCATACTCTGAACAGTAGCATTTGTAAACATTTTCATTAATTCGGGGCTCTGTTTAATTACGTCATTAAATCCAGGAGTAGCACTACTAAGAGCCTTGTTCGTAAAATTCAACATACAAGCACTAAAACCGAGACGCATGAGAAGAGATAATTCGGGAGCCATCTTTCCACCCTTATACTTCTCATACAACTCACTGAAAATCTCCTCATAACTATCAATATCTTCTGATACTTGTTCTCCCCAACCATCCAAATTCAAATCAAACGGATTAAACGCCGCATTCGCGTATTCAATAGAATTCACAAATGTCATGAACCACCATCCTTGCAACTTAATACTATCGCGCTTTCGCTTATCTTCTAAAGCAGTTTCATACTCATCTTCAATCTCTTCATAAGAAGAATCCATAGTAAAACGATTTGCAGAACGTAAATGACCCTTCTCATTCCATTCTTCTAACTTTTTCAACATAAGACGCTTCTTTCTTCTCTTCTCACGGTCACTTAAACCAGAAGATGCATTATAAGAAGGCATCTCATTCATCTTGCTAAATCCATCCCAAGTCTTAGCATTTCCCATTGCATTAGTAGTAGCATAACCTAAACCTGAATCGGTCTTTTGGTCAACATTAGAAGGAGCAGTAGAAGAAGACTTATTTATTCCTCCGAAAAAATCAGTAAATCCGCTTAATAAGCCTCCACCAGAAGGAGGAGCAGGAGGTTCCACATTAATACTTCTACTTGAACTATATCTATTTAAATCCGAATCTAAACGGTCAATATCTCCTAAATCAATATTCACGCCGCCTGAATTTGTTCTTTTTTTATCATTCATTAATAACTCAATTCCAGGGTTTAAACTGGATGAACCACCACGACTGGAACCAAAATCGTCTCCTAAATTAAGAGTAATGGGTTCTAAATTATCTAATCCGATATCAACTTCCATGAATGATAAATAATATTTCTTATTATGTTAATTAAATAATTTTTATTTTTAAGTCCTCCGCATAACTAATTATATTATTGTGTTTTAAATACCAAATTCCTTGTAAAAAAGAATCCGCTAAATCATCTTTTTTAGAAGAAGATGCCAGTTTTCCTATCCAATCTTCTCTACTATCCTCTCCAAAATTCATTTCTAAGAATTTTCCACAAACTACTATTCCATCTTTCTTATGTTGTTTATATGTATTTTCCGCTTCTGCATCTACTGTAAACCCTTTCAATTTATTTGCCGAAGAAACATATTCTATTGTGATAGGTTGAGAAGAAGACTCTTTATGAATAAAATATTGCGTTAACATTCCCTGTACTGTTTTCATTCGACTTGCTAAAGGAGATATTTGATTTTCCATAATTACATGTGTAACCTGATTAAATTCCCCTAAATCATCTAATTTTCGCTTCATGATACGTCCAATACTAATTAAATCCATATCATTCGCGCGTTTTTTAGGTTTAGAAACAACGACGGGTTTAAAACATTTGGATTCATAATATTGCGCTAAAGAATCTATATAATCCTGTTTTTTCATCTTTATGGGAGAAGAATGCGAGTTTTTTCCTAAATCTTCTCTACTATCCACAAAAATTTCATCATATTTCTTTTTTAATTGAACCATATCATATTTTTTAATATGAGGTCTCATAAACTCTTTTTGAGGAAAAATAAAATCCGCGCATTTTTTAGAATGTAATGAACAAAACTGTTGGGTTTCATCTGGGGAAGTAAATACACATTTCTTACCACATACTCGTTTGGGTTGTTTTTTTGTTTTTCCATCCATCATTACATTGCAAGTTTTAACATTTGCTAAAGAATCTTCTTCATCCATCAACATATTAATAATTCCCCAGTTTTCAATAGAAATCTTCTCGACATCTACTGAAAAAATACAGTATGCCATGTTTTTGATTCCAATATCAAAACTTGCTAAATAAACCATGGCCAGTAAAATATAAAATTAAGACATGATAATTTTATATTTATTCAATCAAATATTATTTTCTTGGAAGGATGCGGAGAAGGTCGTCTTGTGTAATAAGCGGCAATTGATAACGCTTCTCTAATTCCTCTCTTGTCAAATAGGAAAGTTTCAAATCAGAATTGGTTGGAATAGCAGATTGTCCCATAGAAGAATATGGAGTGAATCTGGATTGGTCACCAATAGAAGTATAATTAGACTGCATATCACGGTTCATTCTTTCATAATAACCCATATCATTAGCTGCTTCCACAAAACTATTACGCATAATGGATTCAGCATTGTTTTGAATATAGCGGCGATACTGCCAATTTGTTTGAATATTATTTTCCTTAATAAGATTATCGTTGAGAAGAGACTGTGATTGCCATGAAGCAATTAAAGAACGACCATCAGACATTAATGGAGGAAAATCGCTGTATTGGTTATTTGTTGTATATCCAATAGAAGATTTAGGAAGATTTGGATAAGAATGAACTGTCGATATTTTATTGTTATTTAATGAATTAATTTCGGGATTTCTATCGTTGTTAATAAAACTATACATGTCTATGTCTATTTATGATATTTATAATAAATCAACATACTTTAATTTACATTTAGTAATTTCAAGATTTCATTTTTCTTCATTTTACTGACATCAGTTTGAATACCCAATGTTTGAACAACTGCTTTTAATTGATGCAAATTCATTTTGCGATAAGAATCCTTTTTAGATGAATCTTCTTCTACTAAAGTTGATTCCTTTGAATCGCCTAAATCCTTCGATTCTTCTTTTGAAGGTTCGGAGATTGCTTCTAAAGTTTCAATTATATCTGAGTCTTTGTTTTCAGGGACATCTATTTCTAAAACGGGTTCTTTAGGTAAATGAATTGTTATTTCTTCAGGCATGGAATCAGAAACTAATTGAGAAGAATCTTCTTTAGATTCAGCTGGTTCAAAATCATCCACCTCTAATTCTGCTAAATCAGAATCGTCAATATTGAATTCTTTGGATTCAGGCATAATTTCTTCAATTACTAAATGATGAACTGCAATTTCATCGACATCATTCACTGAATCTATATCAGTAGAATCATGTGTATCTACAGTATCATTATCATCATCATTGCCTGCACTTTCACCATCTGATAATTCATTATTTTGGGGTTCTTCATCATCCTCCTCATCATCGACGTCACTACATTCTTCTTCAGAATCATAATTATCTACATTAGATGTTTCAGCAACATTATGAAAAGCTGGAGGATTTACAACAGTAATATTTTGCACAGGAATATCATTAGTATCTCCCATCGGACTTCCAAAATAAGTATGTACACGTTTTAAAATATTAATTTCATTGACCATATTTCTCATTAATTCAAACATAGTGTCGCCTTTTCTTTCCATAGAAGAAACACGCTGCTTAAAGTGGTATACGAGAAGAAGAATAAGAACAAAAGTTATGCCTAAACTTATAAGAAAAAAATTCTCAACAAAATTAAAAAATCCCATAGTCATATTGTTTAATTAGGAAATTTTATTTTTTTAAATACGCGTGATTATTATTTTATATAGGTTTTATATGAAATAACATATTAATGTCAAACGTACCTATTGAAGAATCATACATATTTAGAAAGAATTCAACTACACCAAGTATTTCTTCAAGCTCTTCTTCTTCATTTAATATAAGTGGTCAGAGTAAAAATATATTTATTATCATATTAATTATACTATTAATATTGTCTTTTTTAGGATTTAATATTTTGTATTATTTTGCATCAGGTGTTGATAAAGTAGGTTCATCTGTAGGAAGTATCTTCTCTAAATTATTATCTATGATTGGTTATTCTTCTGGAGTTGCTCTTGATAAATCTTCTGAAACAGTAGCTAAAGTAGCTAAAACTGGAATTGATATTGCAGATGGAGCTGTAGATAATTTAGCTAAATTAATGATAAAAGGTTCAAAGTTAGATGGAAAAACAAGCTCAACAAATTTAGTTGGCGTGCAACCAGATGATAGTTCGAACCCAATTCAACAATCTATTTCTGCAGGAAAACAAAAATGGTGTTTAGTTGGAGTTGACCAAGGTGTTCGTTCATGTGTTGCATTAGATGAATATGACAAATGTATGTCTGGACAAATTTTTCCATCAAAACAAAAATGTGTTATGCCAATGTAAATTTTCCCAGTAAAATAATATTATTTTTCACCATAAAAATAATATTTTTATCTATACGTTATTATTTTTGTAATATCTTGAACATTACAATAAAAAATAAATTTACGTGGATGATTCCGATAAATTTTCAGTAGCACGCTTTAATTGCTCTCCCAATTCACTGCGAATATTAGTAGCAGCAGCCTCGCGCTCCTCGAAATTAATCTGGTCACGAACGCCAACCAAATTACCATCCTCATTCAGAGTCTGGGTAAGAACATTGCCACTCTTCTTCGCCTGCTCAATGTTCTTTCGAATAGCCTCACGCTTGGCCTCACGAATTCTCTCCTCAAATTCCTGTTTGGCCTTCTCCTCATTCTTAAGCTTCTCATGATGAAGCTGGTTTAGTTGTTCTTCTAAAAACTCAACACGACCCGTCTTATAAGCATCAGGTTCGAATGGCATCCATAAACCAACTTGACCCACTAAAATATCGTGATTGGGGTCATTTTCACGTAACGACTTGGCTCTCATTTCTGCCTCCTCTTGAGTATTGTATGAACCACGAATTTTTAACCCTCGCACTGAAGTTTGAAACCCATGCTGCTTATTAAACTTCTCCAACAACTTCTCTTCATTTCTATCCAAATAATTCGCATAATCATCCTTCATATTGTAGGAATTTAATTTAGCGCCTTCTTCTTGAATAAACTCCTTATAATCATTTTGTAACTCTTCATTATTTAGGTGATACTTATAAGAAATAAACTGTAAGAATTCATAATACTTTTCCATTGACTTATTAAAATCCCACTGTTGAATAAAACTCTCGAAATAATAGTCTTCGCGCTTCTTCAAAATCTTCTCAGGAGATACGAAAGATACGCAAACAAACTTTTGTCCAGCTACAGGAGGGTCTTCATCACATAAATCAACATATTTAGGATTAGGCTTGCCGTTGGATAAATTCTTATGTTCGAAATTAGACATATTTAGGAAAATCTGACTTGTATATCTATATAATTAATAATTTGTTTAAGTATATTTTTAATAATTTATTTTTATTTTATCTGTAATCTTATTTTATTTTTGTATAATATATAAAATAAAAATGATTGATTTAGGCGAACTTGTCAAGAGAGCTATTAAATACATTGTCGAGGGTCTCATGGTTGCTATTGCTGCTTATGCTATTCCTAAGCAATCTCTCCGTGTTGAAGAAATTGTTATTATTGCTTTAACCGCTGCTGCCACATTTAGCGTTTTAGATGTTTTCGCTCCTGCCTTCTCTTCTTCTGCCCGTTCTGGCAGTGGTTTAGGTATTGGCTTAAACTTGGTTGGATTCCCTGGTGGTCTCTAATTTCTATCATTCCAAAATTTTATAATTTTTCAATAAAAAATAAAATTATTTTTTTATTGAAACCTCATATTGTTTATACTAACCTTTATTTACTTACAAAAAATTCCAATAATAAATCCAACGATAATTCCGAAAGATAAACTAACAATGAATAAAAACCAAGATAATGGAGTTATAGTATCACATAATGTTCGATTATTTTGTATAAGTGCATTTTCAATATCGCTTTCATCTTGTTGTAGCATTTTTATAAATTCTATATTTACATAAACATAGAAAAATATATTTATATTTATTGCATAATAATATTGTTGTCTAATTCAAGAAGATACATTTAGCAAAAAATATGTGAGATTTATTATATTATAATATTTATTTTTAGGGTATGGAAGAAGAAATATATAGGCTCAAAATTATTTCTGAAAATGAAAATAATGAGGATAGTAGAGAAGATGCCTCGCATTCTCTTCCAATTAGTTTAGAAAACATAGTTTTAGAAGAAATATCTGAACCTGAAATAGAATCTTCTCCGCAACCTGCTTCTGAAATAGAAGTAGATGTTCAATACGAAGATATATATTCTCAAAATACTTCTCCTATTGCACAAAAACCAATTACTGTTTATAATGTTCCCAAAATAATATTTATCGTTCCATACCGAAATCGCGAAGCTCAAAAATCTAAGTTTTTAGAGAAGATGGCTGAAATATTAGAAGATTATCATCCATCTTATTATCGAATTATTTTTGTTCATCAAGCAGATAATCGTTCATTTAATCGCGGAGCGACCAAAAATATTGGTTTCTTATATGTCAAACGCATGTATCCTAATGATTACCGTTCCATTACATTGGTTTTTAATGATGTGGATACGTTTCCTTCTCAAAAAAATGTAATTCCAAGTTATGAAACAAAATCTGGTGTAATAAAACATTTTTATGGGTTTACTTATGCATTGGGGGGAATTATATCTGTGCGCGGAGAAGATTTTGAAAAAATAAATGGATTCCCCAATTATTGGACATGGGGATTTGAAGATAATGCCATTCAAAGACGCGCATTAAAATTGAATATAAAGATTGACCGCGATATTTTTTATTCATATGGAAATACAAAAATTACGCAACTTAATGATGAAGGAACACGTATAGTAAACCATTCCGAGTTTGACCGCTATTTATTAGGAGTAAATGAAGGTATTCAAACAATTACACATATAAATATGTCGCCTGTAGTAGCAAATCAAGAAAATTTATCTATTATTATGTTGAATGTGTATGGGTTTAATACTGGAAGACAAGAAGATACTACTAAGAGTTTTGAAACAAGTCATATGCAACGCCCATTTGGAAAAAAAGTAAGAGCTGATATATTTAGAATGCAATTTACGTAAAACCCGTTTTTTTATAATAAAAATAATTATATGGAAATTATTTTTATTTTTAGCGACACATGTATAAACCAAATGTTGCAACACCGAGTTTAATAGATACAACAACAAAAACATTTTTAGCGCAAACCCTGCAAAAATGTCATACTGTTCGAATGAAATATTATGGAATTATTTTAAATGTAAGTCTGGCGATTCTTTTTTTTGGCGTATTTGGAACAATACTTTATTATCGCTATAAAAATAAACCGACAGAACAAGACTTACAAATAAAAATGCAGAAAGAACAAGAATATATTCTTTCTAAAATTCGGTTTTATCAAGAACAAAATCATAAGACATTAAAACAAGTACAAGAATATTCTTCTCCTATAGAAGGATTACCTACATCTGCTTCTCTACAAGTGTAAAGATTATAATTCTGTATGTCCCAAGAGAAGATAATACATGACCGCCAATTGAGATAAAATGGCTAAAAATATAGCAACTAACCAAATCGGTAATATTGTTTTTTCTCTGTAGCCAATGCCAAATTGCCTAAATCCTCCGTCTTTAGTATAAATAATAGACGGTTTTATATAATGTATTATTCCAAACATTATTAAAAATAAAAGGATAGATATATTAATACGATTTACACGAATAAAACTACGATTTAAAAACATTGTCACGATTATAATATTATTTTAGAAAAACAAATTAGTTATATACCGTAAAAATAAATTAACGCATTTCAATGGATAATATAATTTCAGAACATTTGTCAATTACAATGAAAAATATAAAAATGATATCTTTTCCATTAAATGGTATTAAAAAATTAAATTGTTCGCATAATGATATTAGGGAATTACCAGATGATATTAAGTATGTAACTAAAAGTATACATTGTCAACATAATAAGATTAAAAAACTACCAGATTTATCGGATGAATTAACGGAATTAATTTGTAACAATAATCAATTAACTGAACTTCTAATATTACCTTTAAATTTAGTACATTTTCGTTGTCAAAGTAATCAAATAACATATATAAATTATTTTTCAGAAAAATTAGTTCATATTGATATTTCTTATAATGGATTAACAGAATTGCCAGAATTCCCTCCAACTCTTAAGTATTTGATGTGTTGTTATAATTATATAAAAAAATTACCTAAATTTCCAAACACATTAGATAGATTATACTGTAATTATAATTTATTGGAAGAATTACCAAGTTTACCTGAAAATATTAAAATAATATTAGTAAACAATAATAAACTAAAAAAATTACCGATGATACCTGATTCTTTAAAATCTATTTCCGTTTCACATAATCCATATAATGAAATGCCTATTTTATTGAATCATGAAAACATTGATGTTATATATCCATCAATTAGTTCTGCGTGCAGAATTCGTGAATATGTAAATGGATTTTATAAATTTGCAAATTTATTTTATTCTATAAAATATAAAAAGCAATTTCGAAAATGGTTGTGGGAGAAAGTAAGAGAACCTAAAATTATGCGGGAATTTTCGCCTATTAAATTAAATAAAATAATAGAAAAAAATCCTGATTTAGAATTAGATGATATTTTGTTTGATTTTTTTGAAAATAAAGGTTAACATTTATTCACCTAACAATTTATTGTCATGTGAATCGACTAATTTTGCAAAGCAAAATTAGTCTTACAGGTATACCCCTATTCTATCTGTCTGATACACGGGTGTATCAGACCAGTAGAACAGAGGTTAAAGGTTAAATATTATTTATAAGAGTATCAATAGAAGTTTTAGGATAAATATCGGGGGTAATAAATGGCATATTATCTGCAATTCCAAACAAAATGATTTTTGAAATATCATTAAATTTATTAAGTATATTTTTATTATCATCAAAATGCGCCTCATTAGAGACACGCATAGTAGAATCAATAATACTATAACTTATAATGGGATTACAAATCATTCCAACATTAATAATGTCTGAATTTGTTAAAACTGCAAACATGCCAACATTTACGAAAATAAAATCAGAATTTATTTTTGTATAATCAAAATAATCGGTACTTCTATATCCATAAATAACTTGTAACTTATCGGCATTTGGTGTGCCATTCGATTCTAATAAACTAAGAGGAGATAATGCTGGTGAAATAACTTCATTAAACATTGAAATACCAGCACGACCTCTTGCGATTTGCATAATTATTTTTGTATTTGGATAATTAGTAGTAATATAATTAAATAATTGATTTATTTTAGACTCAACCATTGAGTCAGAGTAACCATACTTTTTATGAAATTGATTTTCGCTACGACCTTGACTACGCAAGCTTTCGTCAGCAACTCGTCCGTTATACGGGGCATCCATAGCAATTTGAATGTTGGCATAAGCCACACAGTGTTCTGAATTAAGAACATGTGTGATTATTTTACCAGACTCAAAGTTAATACCGATGCAAGAAATGGAAGTCATTTTAATAAAATATATATTGTATTGTAATTATTATTAATAGTTAAAAATAGAAATAAAATATACTTCAATTTTATTTTTATTATCGTGTAAAAAATTGATGTACATTTTATTTATGATGGTAGATATCATCAAAGGAGTTAATAAGATGATTGCCGAGGCAACATCCTCCAAACTACCCCCCTCCGATATAATAAACACGGTGTTTATTATATCTTGTACGCACATACCTGAACCTAACTGGGGTTAAAGCAGTAGGTGGAATCATAGTTGGTTACCGACTATTTTTTCATGCAATTATTTTCTCCATAATAATTTTTTTATTACAATGTAAAAAATTGATGTACATTTTATTTATGCTAATAGATATCAACAAAAGAGTTAATAGATGATTGCCAAGGCAACATCCTCCAAATTACTCGCCTCCGTTATAATAAACACAATGTTTATTATATTTTATAAAGCCCATACCTGACTGAGGGTAAAGCAGTAGGTGGAATCATAGTTGGTTGCCAACTATTTTCCAAATTACTCGCCCTCCGATATAATAAACACGGAGTTTATTATATCTTATAAAGCTCATACCTGAACCTGACTGGGGTTAAAGCAGTAGGTGGAATCATAGTTGGTTACCAACTATTTTTTCATGCAATTATTTTCTCCATAATAATTTTTTTATTACAACGTAAAAAATTGATGTACATTTTATTTATGATAGTAGATATCATCAAAGGAGTTAATAAGATGATTGCCGAGGCAACATCCTCCAAACTACCCCCCTCCGATATAATAAACACGGAGTTTATTATATCTTATAAAGCGCATACCTGAACCTGACTGGGGTTAAAACAGTAGGTGGAATCATAGTTGGTTACCAACTATTTTTTCATGTAGGTTTTTATTATAAAAAATTGAAGTATATTTAATATACACAAAGAAAATATAATAAAAAAATAAAATAAATGCATTAATATGAGAAGATTAATTCACAAATTTAATTCATCGGAATTAATTTCCGAGGAAGATGCCATAAAACGCTTAATTGTTCTTTCAACTTATATTAAAGAACAATTATCATATAAAACCGTTGCATTAAATTCTGTATTTAATGCCAACGAAGAAGAAAAATATTTGAGACGACAACTCCAAAAAGCCAGACGCGAATATGTGACAATATAAGCTTATTATGAAACATTCGAAATAAACACATCTCCTGCATCCACTATTTCCTTATTTTCCAAATTATTGGTCTCACCTTTTTTCATGAAAATATGACGGATAATATTTGGTATATCTTCTCGTTCAATAATAGACGAATTATATGACATATAAAATCTGGGATAATTATCTGAAGAATTTATTTTTTTTATTGCAAATGCAAATTCTCCTTTACACTTATATAAAGAAGTGAAATAAGACGCCTCATTTTTTATATCAGCAGAACTATCTTCCCTAAAATATGGAGATAAATCTAATCTATATGTTCCATCTTGTATTATTGGAGATTTATATGTACAATAATGTTTTCCTAATTTATTTTGGATATAAATAAAATTTTTATAAGAATTGGCTATTATTTTATTAGTAGTTGATTGCATTCGATAATCTATGATTTCTCCATTTTTACATTTTATAATTACATTTGAATCTTCAGATACATAACTTTCAATTCCGAATAAATTTCTGGTAAAAGATTCGAAATAATTGTTATGATTGTATAAAATATATATTTCTGCGTATTCCAAACTCATGTTTTTATAATAACATAATAATTAAAATATTTTTATTTTCTTTACGTATAAATATAAATATATAATGTACACTATATATTTATATAATGAATAACATTTCTATTGACCAAACTACACATACGATATATTGTCAATTATCCGTTATAAATTCAGATACATTTACGCATTTACGAAATGAAATATTGAATTATGAAAATAAAATAGCGGCGATATATTCTGGTATTTTATCAGTAATTAATCAAGGAAATGTGTCATCAAATATGTTTCATATAGATATTAAGCCGCAGCCGATTAATTTAGTCATTTCACAACGATGTTCTGTAGATATGTTGTATATTTTAGGTGAATTACAAACTCTCCCTCATTCTTATGGACTAAATATTACATGGAATAATACAAATATTTTTATACCGTAAATAAACGGATTTTTCGTTTCACATGTTCTTCTTCATCAAAAATTAATATTTTAAAATTATGCGTAGAATAATTCTCCCAATCTTCCAATGTATTTACACGTGATAATAATTTAATATTTTCAAGATAAGCCATATACGAATATGTTCCATCATTTTTTCGCATTTTATCAAAAATAACTCCTTCATGAGTTTTTTCTAATATTGCAGGTCGTTCAGTACAATTACGCAATACTTCGCAATCTGTTTGTACTTTACGTATTGACCGCATAGAAGAATTAATATATTCAATATTTGAAGTCCAGTGTTTTAAAAATTGTGTTGCATCCGAACTAAATTCGCGAACCATCCCAAATCTTTCCATGAAAATCATTTGGTTTAATAAATCAACCAATCTTCTGATTGGACTCGTTATATGGATATAATTCTTTAAATTCATTATTTCGTGGTCAGTTACGGATTCCGCGACAACATTATTTAAAACGCAATACTGTCCGCAAGTATTATTCCAATTTTGTATTAATCGGCGAGTATCTTCTTTTAAATGAGGAGCAATATCTCCTCGAATATCAGCCAAATTTTTATTTAAATAAAATGCTGCTCGAAAAATACCCGTTCGTGAATTCGCCAATTTTTCACCGCAAATGCGATTCATTTGAACCATCCAAAAAGAAACAACATCGTGACTATCTTTTGTTCGATAATCTATTTTTTTTGTTATTTCAAATAATTTGCAATAATCTTCATTGTCCAATAATTCAGGACATTCATACACGTAATTTCTGGTAATTTTTATTTTTTCATTAGAGAACACAGCTGTGTTATCCAATAATTTCCCAGTTTCTTCATCTATTTCCACACACATTGAAAACACAAATTTCTCTTCTTCTCCAGCACGCAAACTACAAACACTATCTGCCAAAATAGATGGAAGCATAGGTCTTCTTCTATCGGGCAAATATATAGTAGATACACGTTGTGTAAATGCATTCCACAGCCCAAGTGTTTCCAACCACACAAAAACATTTGCGATGTATACTTTTATTCTCCAATTACTGGAAGGCGTAATTTGCGCGTCACTATATTCTGGTGGAATTAATTGAAACGCATCATCGTAATCTGAACAATTGGAAGGGTCTATTGTAAAAATGGGAGTTTTACATTTATTTTGTGGAGAAATATTAAATGCTCCTGTAGATAAAATATTTTCCATAAATTCAGATTGAGTTTTATGTTTGAATGGTGTCCTTGCCTTTTCATTGAATTCTGTCATACTGACGTTCAAGCTTTTACAATAAATCTGATATTCATAAAATGCATCCAAATGATTTACATCACCTAAAACTTCAACTAACATTCCATGAGGATGTTTATCATTCCAATTATCAAAACGAAAAACTACATATTTATTTG
>JACCDI010467245.1_pt1 | contig 39493 bp, 36 predicted proteins | sample 7442791 | NCBI WGS metagenome assembly JACCDI01 (sample SAMN15323434, study PRJNA562643) | freshwater metagenome | isolation source: river surface water | place: USA:Blue River Watershed | collected 2017-08-15 | reverse complement strand
AAATCCTGGACGCCTGCAAAGCTGCAATTCTTTAAGATGAAAATACTGCAATTCGTTATAACGCTTTATGCGCTTGTATCGACGGATGCAGTAAAAGCTAATATTCCCACTACTTTAATGAGTCAGCGTAACACTGACACATTAAATTATACTCAGAAAAAAAGACTTTGCTATGGCATTGGATTAGGAGGAACTGCCATAGTACATGCAGGTTTATACCAGTTATGGTACAAAGGATATCCGGCAGACAAATTCCACTTTTTTAATGACAACCGTGAGTGGCTACAGATAGATAAACTGGGTCATAGTTTTAGTTCTTATTATCTGGGATTAACGGGTATAGAAGCTGCTAAGTGGTCTGGAGTGCCAGAGAACAAACGCTGGAAATGGGCAGTTTTCGGAAGTATTTTTCAGGATCCAATTGAAATCTGGGATGGATTTTCTAAAGCCTGGGGAGCCAGTGTTGGCGACATAGCAGCCAATACATTTGGAACAGTTTTATGCGCCGGACAAGAAGCCTTGTGGCATGAACAGAAAATAAAGATGAAGTTCTCATACTCCCCTTCTGAGTTTGCCGTCATTAGACCCAATACATTGGGCAGTAACCTACCAGAAAGAATTCTTAAAGATTACAATGCACAAACCTATTGGCTAACTTATGCCCCTTTTAAAATGAAAAAACTAAAGGGACTGGGATTAGCATTTGGTTACGGAGCAAACGGCATGGTTGGAGGAGAAGACAATATCTGGACAAATTCTGCCGGGCAAGTATTTGACAGAAGTGATATCAAAAGGTACAGACAATATTATCTGGCACTGGATTACGATTTAACAAAGATTCCGACTAAGAATCCCAATGTAAAAACCTTATTATTTGTGTTAAATTGTATAAAGCTACCGAGTCCGGCGCTCGAATTTTCACAGAATAAATTCAGAGGACACTGGTTAAAGTTTTAGCCTCTAATGCAGGATTCAATTGTATTGAATAGTTCTTCAGAATCGAAAGGTTTTCTGATATAACCTTTAGCGCCCATATCGAAACCAGCCTGTACCTCCTTGCGTTCGACACTTGCCGTCAGGTAGATGAAAGGTATATTGGCAGTTTCAGGATTAGATTTGAGCGTTCTAAGCACTTCGTAGCCATCAGCTTCAGGCATCATAATATCGCAAAGAATGATGTCAGGAATATGTTGCTGAGCCTGTTGTATTCCTTCAAGTCCGTTAGAAGCAGAAAGCGTTGAATAACCTTCAAGTTCTAAAATCTCGATAGTATTTTCGAGAATTTCACGATTGTCCTCTATAACTAATACGCATTTCATAGTTTAATTTTATGAGGGTAAGAAATTGTAAATTCAGTTCCAGAATCCGGGTGACTAATGAAGCGGATATCGCCATCCATTAAGTCGATATAGCGTTTAACGATATTGAGACCTAAACCAGTCCCCTGATGATTCATTGCATTTCTTGCGCGATAAAATTTCCCAAACAGATTTTTTTGTTCCTCTTCCGGGATCCCGATTCCATTGTCTTTAACGCTAATTTCCACTGCAAATGGATTCACCCTGCATTGAATATGAATAGCTTGATTCTCTCCTGAGTACTTGATGGCGTTGGAAAGAAGATTGAGTAAAACATTTCTAAGGATTTTTTTATCCTGCACCGTATTTAACTCACCAGTATGTTCGCAGACAATCTCCTGCCCTGGTTTAAGTATACCCTTAACATCTTCAATAATATCCAGAACATATTCTTTCAAGTCGAATAGCTCTTTTGTCATTTCAACTTTTCCTTGTTCCAATTTATCCAGAGACAAGAAATTATTAAGAATATCTGTTAGATTTTTAACAGAGGATTTAATGCGTTCAACATGTTTAAGACGTTTTTCCTGGTCGTCCATTTTGGTGTAGGTTTCCACCAGAGAAACGCTGGAGAGAATGGCGCTAAGAGGCGTTCTAAATTCGTGAGAAGCCATAGAAACAAAACGTGATTTTATTTCATTTAATTCTTTCTCACGTTCAAGCATGCGTGTAAGTTCTAAAGTCCTCTCTCGAACTTTAAGTTCCAGTTGCTCGTTGTATTTGCGTCTTTCTGTTATGTCGGTTACAAAAGCCACTGCGAGACGTTCATCATCCAGCATATAGTGACCTAAGCTAATTTCAACAGGAAATTCCTCCCCAGATTTTTTAACGGCAAATAAGTCGATACCAGACCCCATTGCTCTTGCTTTCGGACGATCAAAAAAACCCTCTCTATGGGATTCATGACGTTTTCTAAAAGATTCGGGAATTAAGATTTCCAGAGTCTGCCCCGTTAGTTCATCATTGTCGTAACCGAATAATTTTTCGACACAGGGATTTGCCAGTTGAATTTTCCCATCATTACTTATTACAAGTATACCGATAGTGGCATATTCGAACAAAGCCTTAAAACCGGCTTCACTTTCTAATGTTAATGGTACCTGTTCAAGCATTTTTCAGACAATAGTTTCAGATAAGCAAAAGTAAAACTTTTATTTAAAAAAGCAAATCTTAATCAGTTTTTTAAACATGACTAAATCATAGATTTTAAACTACTTATATCGTTAACATTCAATCGAACAGCCAAATCAGGTATTTCACACCTACTCTATTTTCGATAATTATTTTAATAATAACCTTCATTTATTAAACTGAGTTGTATCATTTTGAATGAATGACTGCCATCATAAGGTATTTTACTAAAAATCAGGAGATTTGCTCTAAATAATCAATCGCTTATGAAACAATCAGTTTTAACAATTGCTTTTCTGTTGCCTGTATTGATATGCGCTCAAATTCCAAACGCAGATTTTGAGCAGTGGCAAACGACAGTGCGTGAAATGCCACAACAATGGGGTATTTATGGTATCACCAAAAAAGTTGCAGGCTATAATAGTCCGTTTGCTGTCAAAATCGAACGTGACATTCGCAATCCCAATGCGCCAGGTGCCGTTATTTATGGCAATCCAGATCAGAATTATGCCGGAGGTATTGCCTTTAGAGGTCGTCCAGACTCTGCCATAGTCTTTGTTAAGCGCCATTTAGTGGCTGGAGATTCTGCCTGGTTTCTGGTGTTTTTGAGTCGCGATGCCATCAAAATCAGTCAGGATAACTTTAAATTCGGCGGATCTGATACCAGCAAATTTGTGCGTTTAGCGTTTAAAATCAATTATAACGATACAGGATCTGCAGATTCTTTGTTAATAGGTGTTTCTTCTACCAATCCGGAGGCTCAATTTAACGGCAGTTTTGTAATAGTTGACAATATACAATTTTCAGGAGGCACCTATGGTACAGTTCCAAACGGTGATTTCGAATTATGGAATACCAAAACCATAGAAGATCCTACAGGTTGGTTTTCATCCAATCAAAATTTAATGGTATCATCGAGTGAGTTACCAGTTAGCAAGACCACTGATGCGGCCTTACACAATTACGCTGTCAAGATTCAAAATGTTGCAGCCGGCAACGATTTCCATCAAGGCTATATCATGGCTGGCAGACAGGGCAACAATGGTCCACTACCCGGCTTTGCTGTCAATGGTCGCGATTCTGTTCTGTATGTCTACTACAAATGTTTCCCTAAAAACGGTGATGAGATTAATATTGGTGTGATGATGTACGATTCTGGGCAGATGGTAGGCACAGGTTTTATCAGACAAGGCTTTGATATCAGCACCTGGTCGCAGACCCCAATTCCAATTCAATATTTTGGTGGTTATACCGGCACTCCAGATTCGGCAGCCATTTTCTGTGCAGCCTTCACGGGAGGTGATCCGGCATACGGAGCTTCATTGTTATATGTTGATGGTTTGAGATTCAATCAGGCTTGGGTATCTGTCAACACATTTGCCAAATACGATGGATTATTAAGTGTTTATCCTAATCCTGCGCAAGGCGAAGTACAAATTCGATTCAGTGCTCAGCAGAACAAGTCATATACCATCAGCCTATACAATACTGAGGGCAAATTGGTTTATAAAGAAGAAGCTATTGCTCAAAGAGAAGGACAACAAAATATAACGATAAAGACTGCGGCATTAAATAGTGGCATTTACACCATACAGTTACAAACAGGTTTGGTACTTACCACACAAAAACTGGAAGTGCTGCATTAAAGATATCAGTGAGAGTGAAGGGGTACAAAGGTCTGCATGTTAATGTGGACCTTTGTCGTTTAGAAACGGTAGAGGGCATATAAGCCAAGTACCTCCCCATATTCAACAGGATCATTATTGATACCAGTACCTGGTAAGGCTGCTATCTTATCATAATCGCGCACAGTTTTAGAGGTCTTTAACATGCCATAACGCATCATATATTGCAATTGAAAATTTTTAATTTTAAACAAGGTTAAACTCATCTGCACTTCAATACCTGCATAAGCAAGTTTACCCTTGTCGTTAACCTGATAAGGTCGAAGCAATTGACCATAGGTATTATAACGCAGTTGATAACTATAAATACCGGTTAGAAGGTTCAGACCTATACTGGCGACTTCATTATTTGGCGTTTTTTTAAACTGAGTTCTATTTAGCAAATAAGGCTTGTAAAGCTGGACATGCAAACCAGCCCTGTTGAAATACCCATTGAGTTTAGACATCTGCGGCAAAGGATTGCCATTATATTCATAGCTATACTGACTAAATCCAGCGCTTTCGTGAATAAATAAGCGATCACTTAAATGGTATCTGTAGATCAATTCGGCCGAGTTTTGTTCATGTCGAAGTTGTGAGAGTATAGGAGTAGTAAGGTCAAGCCCAACAGTATGTTTCTTAAGCGGTGGTGTTAAGGCAAAGATACTATTAGCAAGCATCGCCAAAACAAAGCAAAACCTAGTCTTCATTGTGGTAAGTACAATTTAATGAATGGGAAATCCTGATTGTACGGACCTGTATTATTAATTTCAGCTTTTTTAATTGTAGCAGATTCGAATCTGAAGTTTTTAAACAAGACCTCATCGTCAACCACATCAAATTCATAATAAATTTTAAAAGAATCAGATCGTGAAGCTTGCCTTACGACAAAGGCAGTATAACCCTGATAGGCATCAAAAAGAAGCACTTTGTTATTCATGGGTTTTTCAACAGGATCGTAGCTTTCAACAGAAGCATTAAATAACTGATTGCCAGCTTCAGTTAAAAGAGAAAACTCATATTGAGTTATGGATTCATTCGTATCACAAGAAACGAACAATAACAAACAAGCATAAATCAATATTAACTTTTTCATACTTTAAAGTATTTCTAATACCTGTCTTTCGTAGTGCATCATTCCTTCGAAGTCGCGCACCTTCAAATCGATAATATAAGTACCCTTTATCAAAGCTTTTCCTTTAGGATCTTTGCCATCAAAAGGTTTAGAATCATTATTTCCTTCATATACTTTCTCGCCCCAGCGGTTATATATTTTCAGTTCGTAATAAAGAATTCCCCTACCCTTTACAACAAAGCTATCGTTAACAAAATCGCCATTCTGAGAAATCGCTGTCGGAATAAATAAGCGGTAAATATCCTTCACCCTTACAACTTTTTCAGCGGTATCTTTACAACCCAGGTAATTACTAACGATTAAACGGGTTCTGTAATAGCCAGTGTCACCATATTGGTGAATCGGACTGCTGTTAATACCATCTTTAGTATTGTCTCCAAAATCCCATTCAAATGCATCAAAGTCTTTAGACTGATTACTAAAACTTGCTTTAGGATTGAGATAATCTGGCATATCCGGATTAACAGAGTAGGCAGCTTTAGGATGTTCAACTACTTTGAAGAATGAAGGTTTAGTCAGACTATTCACACATCCTTCTGCCGAAATTACTTTCAGGGAAATATCATAAGTACCAGCAAGACTATAGATATATAGAGGTTCGAAAAGATTACTCTTATCTCCATTACCAAAACTCCATTCGTAGGTGGAGCCACCGGTACTTAAGTTTACAAAATTCGCTTTAGCTGGCAGACAAGCTTCTTTAACTGGCATGGTAAAATCAACCACTGGCAAAGGATTCACGGTTAATGAAAGATTCTTGGTGGCATCATTTGAACAATAATCTTTTAGTTCAACATAATAGTTTGTAGTAGTTAAAGGTTTGTATTTAACAGAGGTAGACAATTGCTGAACACCATTAACAAACCATTCGTAGGCAGAAGCTTTACCACCACTAAAACTCATGGTCAGTATACTCGAGTCGCCGACACAAATAGTATCTGTAGAAAGAGAAGCATTCAAGGTAAGTGGATTTAGAACCGTAACTTTAACAGATGCAGAATCGTAAGGAACAGTGCAGAAATCGCGGGCAATTAATTTATACGTCGTAGTACCAAGAGGAGCAACAGATTGAGAAGCAGTATTCCCCAGACCATTGTTCCAGGTAAAATCATATTGAGCTGACTTACCTCCAGATAAAACAGGATTCAAGCTCGCAGTGCCACCGAAGCATATAGTAGTATCTTTCAAACCATTTATTTTCAATCCCGGCAAAACATCAACTTCTATAGAATCAATGGCATCATCAGAGCAATTATCGCTCAGCGTTACTTTGTATTTCGTTTTAACTAGTGGAGAAACTGTATTTGAAGCAGTAGCAGGCAGACCATTCGACCAGGTATAGGAATAGGCTGAATTATCACCACCAGTGCTTATTGTATTCAAATCAATATTAGTCCCTTTACATATTGTTGAGTCGTTGTTAAGTTGAACTTTAAGTTCGGGTCTGACTTCAATCCAAAGAGAATCTAGTCCCGGTTTTACAGTACATGCATCTTTCAATTCAAGTTTAAGCCACTGACTGTTGGTAAAAGTCTTATTAAAAGTAGAAGCAGTTCCTTCGCCATTATTCCAGCTATAAGTATATTGAGAAGGCTCCCCACCATTAGAAGTCAGTGAATAAGCACCAGCTCTGTTATAGCATAAAAGTGTATCGGTACCAAGCAGTTTAACATTGAGTGGCGACTTAACATTAACAGTTACAAGACCCGTATCTCCAAGCACTGTACAGCCATCATTTACAATTACACGGTAGGTATTGGTAGCAGTTGGTGCGACTGTCTGGTTTTGATTAGAACCTAAACCCAGGTTCCAGTTAAAGGTATAAGAAGAGCTTAATCCACCTGTCACAATTGGATTCAAAGGCACTTGTAGTCCAACACAGATAGTGGTATCTTTCAAACCAGAGACATTGATTGGTCCGTATAAATCAACCACTACAGAATCAGTAGCACTATTAGAACAATTATCAGTAAGAATAACTCTATAGGTTGTTTTCGTGGTAGGCGTAACTGTATAAGTAGCAGTATCAGGTATTCCTGCTGTCCAAGTAAAAGTATAATTGAGCGGTTTCCCTCCGCTTGTAGTGGCTTTAAGAGTAGAGCTACGACCATTGCAAAGCGTAGTATCGTTATTGAGCTGAACACTCAGAGGTGCTCTGACATTGATCCACACAGAATCAGAAGCAGGATTAACAGAGCACATATCAGAGAGCGTCACCTTGAGCCAGGTGCTATTAACTAAAGTAGCCATTTTGAGATTACCTGGTCCGAGTCCATTGCTCCACATATACTGATAATTCAAACTATCGCCACCAGAACCAAGGGCACTGAGGTTCACATTTTTATTGAAACAGATATCCGTATCATTGGTAGAAATCTTCACCTTAAGCGGATTCAAAACTTTGACAGTGACAAATTCAGTATCATTCAGAACAGTGCAGTTATCGCTAAGGATAATGCGGTAGGTGGTAGTAGAGGTAGGACTAACAGATTTGTTTGCGCCGGAGCCAAGACCATGATCCCAAGAGTAAGTATAAGAAGAATTTCTACCACCACTACCTGAAGCAGTAAGGTTAACACTATTTCCGTAACAGATAGTGGTATCGTTGTTTGTAGATAGAACAAGCGGCGCTTTTACAGACACAGCTATTTCGGCAGAATCTTTAATTTTGGTACAAACATCTGTCAGGTATACCATGTATTTGGTAAACGTATCAGGTTGTACAGTGATAGAATCGTTATAAGCAATATTTTTCCAGTTGAAGAAATAATCACCAGCGTAGCCACCAGAACCTTTAGCATAAAGCAATACAGAAGTTCCTTTACAGATAGAAGTATCAGAAAAAGCTTTCACATCCAGTGGTTTTCTGAACGCTTTGTAGTAGAGTTTAAAACCGCGACCAACCACATAAGGATCTGAGACATGCCTCAGGGTGACCATGCTACCTGCGACAACAATATTCTTTCCGGCATTAGGTAAAGTTGAACCGGTATATCCTCCAATTTTGGTGCCAGTGCCAGGGTACTTACCTTTATAGATGTATAAGCTATCGTAGTTTAATTCGTAGTCGAAGTCACTGAACTTAATGCGAATAGAATCGGCACCCGGCACACTAATACGCAGGTAAGAAATTCGGCTTTGAGTATAGATATCTTCTCCACCATCATCATACACCCAGGATTCGCATTTGTGAGTACTATCGTTAGAGACAGGCATAATTACAGCATTACAGATATTGAAGTTAGAATCAATTTTTACGTAGGCCGTTTTGGTTAAACTGTCTTTGTTGTTTTTAAAGCAGCTGGTAGCAACCAGTTTGATGGTATAGTTTCCAAAAGCGCTGTAAGTTTTTGTAGGATTAAAGACTGTTGAAGTATTACCATCTCCGAAGTACCATTTGCAAGAAAGTGCGTTAGAACTGAGGTTATAAAACTTCACCGTTTTAGAAGTACTGCAAATAATAGTATCGGCAGCGAAGTCAGCCTTAACGTAACCGCTATCGTATTTTGGACCAACATTGCAGGCATACCAGGCATTCGTCACTGCTATTACCTCTTTGCTGCAATTGCCATAAAGATCGATGGCTGAGCGAATAGAATAGAATCTGGCATCTGCATATTGAGAAGTTGGGGTAAGATAAACTGTTAAATTTCTGTAAGCAATTTTTTCAGCTTTAAGAATTCCCAAACTATCCACTTTATAGACATTAGAAACATCGTTAGTGCCATTGCCGCCCTCGGTGACCAGATAGAACCACCAGTTTTGAACGCCGCTGTTAAGATGCACACCACCATTATCGCCAGTACCGAAATACCAGTTGGTGCTTTTGTAGCAGCGAGGGTGACCTTTCAGTTTAGGGTTAAGCATATTGCGCAAGCCTGTTCCGTCGTATGTAATCTCCTCACCTATTTTCCAGCTATAGGACGTAGGTTTACCATAGCGTTCGATGGCATTACCAAAGATATCAGAGAACGATTCGTTGAGCTGACCAGATTCGTAGCTATAGATAAGATTAGCTGAATAGGATGTAACAGCATGTGTAATTTCATGACCGCAAACATCGATGCTGGTAAGAGGTTTAAAGGTATTTCCATCACCATAAGTCATGCGCACACCATCCCAGAAAGCATTATCGTAATTGTTTGAATAATGGACATAGCTATTGATTCTGGCATTAGCATTATTAAAGCTATTTCTATTGTGGATGTTTTTATAATAATCGTAGGTTGTTGCAGCCCCCCAGTGGCAGTCGGTCGCTACTTCATCTTTATTGGTATTGACGTTGTTCCAGATATTATTTGAGTCAAGAAAATCGACAGCAGCGCCGTAACTTGTTCCTTTTTTCAGATTAAGCGTGTATATACCATTTCCTCTTGAAGCTTCGCGTAAACGGTAATTAAAAGGGGCAGTACTATCGGTAGTAATATTTTTAAGGCCACTGTATTTTGTGTATGCTTTACCTGGAACATCAGTCGTATGTAGCATATTTTCGCGAGCAATCAGATTGCCTGATTGAGTGGAGATATAAATATTTTCGGCAGTTCTAGGTGTGTGAGCATGTATATTAAATTTGTATGTCAGATAAAAGTCAGGAGCATTAAAATCTAAATCTCGAGGCACAAAAATCAACTCACCTTTAGGAAACCAGGTAGCATTTAAGTCCTCTTTAATGGCTTTAATATCCGCCTCCTCATCTTCGTGTTCCCAGAGGTAAGAAGTAGCCTTTGTTGAGTCTAATGCAATTTTGAGACATTGCGATTCAGAAAGTTCAGCAGATGGTTTGGTTGAAGAGATAATAAAAAATTCGCCATTAAAAGAATGTAAGCGACTGGCATAACAGTGAGCAATTACAACGCCACCCAGAACATTGACACCATTAAAAGTTTCCTGGTAACGGTAGTGGGTATAGCCTAATTCATCCTGTTCTTTTTTAATCAGTTTAAAATTATAATTATCAGATATTTTATAGGTTTTACGAATAAAAGTCAGGGCATCAGATTCAGGGATAGAGACATTATCGTTAAGTAAGACATATTGAATTTGATTGGTTTGATCATTGACTCTAACGATAGCTGCCCCAGCTACCTTATCATTAGCTTCACGTCCTTCAAAAACTGAAGCCTTGACATAAGCAGAGCTGATAAAAAGGAGCAGGCAAAAAAGACGATTGAGACTAAAAATATTTGTAATTTTTTGCATCCGTGTAATTTCTTGGAATGGCGAATATCGTTAAAAAAAACATCAAAACCAAAAAATCGAACATTAATCACTTATTACCAAGCAGTTAACATGTAAAAACAGAAGAAAAAAGGGTAATAAATCAGATAGAATCTCTCACTGACTGGACAAATAATCCAGTTCTAAGTTTAGGTTCCATAAAAGTAGATTTTGGCGGCATTATCATGTTATTATCCGCTATTTCAAAAACTTCTTCAACAGTACATGGATAAACGGTAAAAACGAAATCGAAGTGATTACTTTGAACATCATTTTCTACTTTAGAAAGAGGAACATTTCCTTTCAGAAATTCGAGACGTTTATCGGTTTTAGAATCTTTAATGTGAAGGATCTTTTTAAACACCATTTCTTCTAGTAGAGAAACATCGAGTTTATCTACGGCATTTAGAGAAGAGCAGTCGTTTTTGTAATCCAGGCAATACCATTCATTGAGGATACACAAACCAAATTCATGTTCACGCACAGGCTGAAAAGCGCCATCAACACGACGAATATCAAAATCTGATTCCAGACTTTTAAGAAAAGTCGGTGCATCAAAATCAGCATCTGATTTAAAAGCTCTGTGGAAGCTATCTATTTTTAGATATTCTGGCGGAACGAGGTATGCCAGATAGCGACCGTTAGGCAATTGATTCTTACGGAAGAAACCAGCGGAAGCTGCAGAGCGATGGTGACCATCAGCGATGTACAGATCACCAGCATTGAGGTACAAGTTTTTAATTGTAGAGATAAGTTCCAGATCAGAGACTTTATACACCCAGTGACTGGTATTTGCCTCGTCTGTGAACTCAGAGATTAATTCGCAGGCTGACTGAGAATTTTCAAGCAAATCAATCACAGGTGCATTGCTCATGTGAGTTAGCAGAACTGGCTCACCTATAACACCAGATATTTCAATATGTTTAATCAGTTGATCTTCCTTTGAAGTGATGGTTTTTTCATGGATTTTAATGTGTCCGGAATAGTAATCCTCTACAGAAACGGTGCAAACCAAACCAAGAAAAGTATTACCAGTATTGAGTTGAGTCTGTTTATAGATAAAAAAAGCATCCTCATTTAACTGGCTGATAGAAGCTGATTTCATCAGATCATCCAATGCAATTTTGGAGAGAGGGAAATGAACATCCGGATTTTTCTCTTCACCAGTTTTGAGATGAGGTTTCACCACATTGAGGTAAGTGAGAGGATTTCCATTAACAATTTCCTTTTGTCTATTGGCATCATCCACGTGAATATTGGCCGACACTACCGGTTCTAAACCTTTAGCCGGCATGATTGCTTTGAATGGAAAAATATGTGCCAAATCTGATTACTTAAAGAAGTTGATAATTTGCTCAGCCATCTCATCACCGATGCGTTTCTGAGCTTCTGCAGTACTGGCTCCGATATGGGGCGTTAATGAAACGTTATCAAGTTTAAGTACCGCATCATAAACTGGAGGTTCTTTTTCAAAAACATCAAGGCCAGCATAGGCGATTGTTTTGTTATTAAGTGCTTCCACCAGATCAAGTTCATTTACCACACCACCACGGGCACAGTTAATTAAACCAGCGCCTTTTTTCATCATATTAAGTTCAGCGGCGGCGATCACGTAACCCTGACCACCAGGAATGTGCAGACTAACGAAGTCAGCTTGTTTCAAAACATCCTCTTTGGAAATGGTGGTAACTTTCTTCTTGAAGCTTGGAATTCCAGCTTCAGGATGGAAAGTAATTTCCACTTCAGCTTCAGAGATCATAGGATCAAAAGCAATTACATTCATACCCAGACCGTAGGCCATGCGTGCAGCCTCGCGACCAATGCGACCGAAGCCAATCAGACCCAGGGTTTTTCCTTTTAATTCTATACCAGCAGAAGCTGTTTTCTTTAAAGCATTAAAGTTGGCTACACCATTTTCAGGCATTTGTCTGTTGGTATATTGCAGCATTCTACAAACCGAGAAAAGGTGAGCAAATACAAGTTCTGCGACACTGGTACTACTGGCTGCAGGCGTATTAACAACAGCAATTCCTTTTTCTTTTGCGTAGGTTGTATCTATATTATCCAGACCCACACCTGCTCTACCAACAAGTTTAAGGGACGCACCGGCATCCAGAATTTCTTTAGTAACCTTGGTAGCGCTTCTAACCAGAAGCACATCGTAATCACCAATCCTCGCAGCCAGTTCAGCCTGAGGGATATTGTTGGTTTCAATTGAGAAGCCTTTTGCTTCTAATGCAATCTTTGCAGACTGATCGATACCATCATTTGCTAATATTTTCATTAAAATTAGTTATTAAAAGTTCTCATTACATTGACAAGAGCCTCAACACTTTCAAGCGGAAGAGCATTGTACATACTAGCGCGGTAACCACCAGCAGAACGGTGACCTTTGATACCGGAGATACCGGCAGCTTTCCAGGCAGCATTGAATTTTTCTTCAAGAGATTCGTCGTTAAGCACGAAACATACGTTCATTTGAGAACGATCTTCCACTTCAACATTTCCTTTGAATAGCGGATTGCTATCGATTTCGGCATATAGCATTTCAGCTCTGGCAGCTGCTCTTCTTTGCATTTCGTCAACACCACCACATTTTTTAACCCATTTAAGGTTTTGGAGCATAGAAAAAATTGGGAATACAGGCGGTGTATTGAACATTGTTTCTTTATCGATATGAACCTGGTAGTTCATCATACTTGGAATAGCACGAGACACTTTTCCAAGAATGTCTTTTCTAACGATAACGACAGTAACACCTGCAGGACCCATGTTTTTCTGAGCACCAGCGTAAATCAACCCGAATTTAGACACATCCACCTGGCGACTGAGAATGTCTGAACTCATGTCGCAAACCATGGTAACAGGACTATCTGGGAAAGACTTCATTTGAGTACCATAGATAGTGTTATTACTTGTGCAGTGGAAATAATCAGCATCAGCTGGAATAGTGTATCCTTTAGGAATATAGCTGTAGTTTTTATCCTCTGAAGAGGCAACTACTTCAACATTCCCTAAGTGTTTCGCTTCTTTAGCAGCATTAGCGGCCCAAACTCCTGTTTTTAGGTAAGCACCTTTTGTTTCTAAAAGGTTGTAAGCCACCATTAAGAACTGAGTACTTGCCCCACCGCCTAAAAACAATATCTCATATCCATCAGGAACATTCATTAATTCTTTGATTGTAGCTTGTGTTTCTTCAACGACAGCAACAAATTCCTTGCCTCTGTGAGACACTTCCAGAACAGATAAACCTGTACCAGCAAAATTACGAATACCCTCCATGCTGGCTTCGATTACTTCAGGTGCCAGAATTGAAGGACCTGCAGAGAAATTATGAACTTTAGACATATTAAAAATAGTTTTTTATGTCGCGAAATTAAAGTAATATTGAAACAATATACAATGAAATTGAAAAACATTTTGATTTTATGTACTGTATTCTGCACAATGTCAGCATTAATGGCACAGGAAAACAGTCAGGGCACTGATGATGAGGAAGAAAAGGTTTCCAATTTACCAATTAAAGATCGTTTAACTTATAATATCGGAGGAGGATTGATGTTTGGCACTTATACGAACATTAATTTACAGCCTCAGTTGGGGTATAGAATAACCAACAATTTAACGGCAGGAATTGGAGGAAACTTTCAATATTTTAAAAATGGGTATCTCAGCACAGATCCATTTTTAATTTATGGAGGAAGTGTATTTTCAAGGTACAGATTATCACAGAATCTATTTGCTCAGGCAGAATATCAGCTATTACAATACAATGGTAATTTAGGAGAATATGGTTTGTTAGGTGGAGGTTATATTTCACCAGACGGATTTTATGTTTCTGCTTTTTACCTTTTGAGAGCACCTTCAGGCAATGCTAATGCTTATGGCGTTCCATATGTTGTCAGATTCGGTTTCTCATTCTAAAATATGAAAGCACTTAAAGACAGTAAAAAAATTAAAGTGGACGATGGAAAGAACTTCAAACTTTCACATTATCCGAGTGAAGAGAGATTGTATTTCAAAGATGAATCTTCCTTAAAGAACGCGTTAAATTCTTACAAAGAAAGCATCTCTGATTTACAGGAAATGCTCTACGCTTCTGGCAAGCATTCAGTACTAATAATTCTTCAGGCCATTGATGCTGCTGGCAAAGATTCATGCATTAAACATGTGATGTCTGGGGTTAATCCTCAGGGCTGTAGTGTGAGCAGTTTTAAAGCTCCGAGCAAAGAAGAACTCAGTCATGATTTTCTATGGAGAACCTACAAACAATTACCAGAGCGTGGAAAAATAGGAGTCTTTAACCGCTCTTATTACGAAGAAGTTTTAGTCTGCAAAGTTCATCCAGAATATATACTTGCTCAAAATATCCCAGGCATTGAAGACATAAAAGATATTGACGAGAAGTTTTGGAAAAACAGGTACAGAGCCATCAACGAGATGGAGAGACATTTGATTAAAAATGGTACTATCATCATTAAAATTTTTCTTAACCTTGGGAAAGAGGAACAAAAAAGACGGTTTATAGAGAGAATTGATGTTCCAGAAAAGCAATGGAAATTTAATCTGACTGATGTCAAAGAACGTCAATACTGGAATGATTATCAGAAAGCTTATAATGAGATGATTAAAAATACTTCTACAAAGCAGGCACCATGGTACATTTTACCAGCAGACAATCAATGGGTAAGCAGGGCTGCACTTGGACAGATTTTATTGGAACACCTTCAATCGCTTAACCTATCATTCCCAAAAAACAGCGAAGCAGACAAAGCTCTTATTGCCAAGTCAAGAACAGAACTGATCAGAGAAAAATAAATTGAATTCCAAAAAATTAATTGCGGTATTAGGTCCAACTGCCGTTGGCAAAACAGACAAAGCTATAGAAATTGCAATAGACAATCAATGTCCGATTATCTCTTGTGATTCAAGACAACTATACAAAGAACTGAACATTGGGGTTGCGAAACCTGATTCAGAACAACTGGCAAAAGTTAAACACTACTTCATCAGCAATATAAGTATACAAGAGCATTACACAGCAGGAAGGTATGCAGCAGATGCAAGACAATTAATCAATCATTTATTTGACACCTTTGACACATTGGTAGTTGTTGGTGGAACGGGATTGTATATCAAAGCTTTGTTAGAAGGACTGGATCAACTGCCAGAAAGAAATGAAGAATTAAGAAATGAATTAGAACAAATTCTGGAAAAAGAAGGCATTGAAATCTTACAAAACAGACTGAGAGAAAAATCTGCAGAAATCTATACAAAGACAGAAACCCTCAATCCACAACGACTTATCAGAGCCATAGAGATAGCAGAAGGAAAGACCATCAGAAATACAGATATCCCATCATTTAAGTATCCTTTTGAATTAGAGACTATCGTGATGGAAATGGACAGGGAGCGTTTGTATGAACGCATCAATTTACGAGTAGATTTAATGGTAGAATCAGGCCTGGAAGACGAAGCCAGGAACTTCTATAGCATGCGCGAATTAAACGCTTTACAGACTGTAGGATATTCAGAATGGTGGCCCTATTTTGATGGCGAATACAGTCGTGAAAAAGCCATAGAATTGATCAAGCAGCATTCGCGCAACTACGCGAAACGTCAGATTACCTGGTTTAAGAACCAAATCTAAACGACTTATTTCTGACCAAAAAACCAGGAACAAACTGTTTGACACAGCCAGATTACTCCTCTTTCCATTTTTACCAAATACCTGCAAATCACCTCTCTGTAAAAACTTGATGTAATTGCCTCCGATTTGAGCCATATTCATCGTGGTAATATTTTTTTTTAACCAAGCCTTGCCTCATCTAAAAATCCCTATTTTTGTCTCGCAATTTTGACAAGTAAAAGTACCATAAAAAAAGTATTCAGACATCCACTGGGACTGACAGGCATTGTTATTATTAGTCTGTTTTTAATACTTGCGCTTTTAGGTAATCTTATCACGCTTGACAAAACGAAAGATGCCAATCAGATTAACCTTCCAATCGCTCTGCTTAAACCAATGAGCAAAGTGAAGTTTTTTGAGGTTATCCCAGATAATCAACCTGGTTTACTATCTACATGGCTTAATGGTCAGGACGAGGCCAGAGTCTCCTACCCTATTTCTTCTTATAGTGTTAAAAACGATTCCGTTTATCTGGATATTTACCATTCTGATGGCTTCATCAAAAAAGATGTTATTCCGCTTAACGCTGCAACTAAAAATTATATAATCACTGAAAAAACATTTATTCTTGGTACAGATGGCTTCGGAAGAGATATGTTCAGTCGCATAATTTTGGGCAGTCGTGTTTCTCTTATCGTCGGTTTTGTTGCCGTAATTATTTCTTTGATTATTGGAACAGTCCTTGGCCTATTGGCTGGTTACTTCAGAGCTGGCACAGACAAAGTTATTTCTTGGCTTACCAATGTCATCTGGAGTCTGCCTACTATGCTATTGGTTGTTGCCATCAGCTTTGCTATTGGAAAAGGCTTTTGGCAGATTTTCATAGCCATTGGCTTAAGCTCATGGGTAGAAGTTACAAGAATCGTAAGAGGTCAGGTGTTCGCACTACGAGAAAAAGAATTTGTTCAAGCCGCCAGAGTCCTTGGTTTCGGTCCGGCTCGTATTATGTTCAAACATATCTTACCCAACCTCAGAAGTTCTTTAATCGTTTTGGCAGTGTCTATATTTGGATCTGCAATTCTTCTGGAATCGGGATTGAGTTTTCTGGGCCTAGGCTTAGCACCACCTGCTCCCAGCTGGGGCATGATGATTAAAGAAAACTATCCTTACATCATGTTTGATAGCGCCTACTTAGCCATCGTACCAGGCTTTGTGATAATGGCGCTTGTAATGGCTTTTAACTTTGTTGGAATTGCTTTAAGAGATGCATTAGACATTCATCTCAAAGATTAGATGATCTTGTAGTTTTTATTTTCGCCTACACGCCATCCAGTGTACTTTTCTATCAGATATAAGAACTTCTTTTTGACGCCCATTTGTTTGCGACTGATATCATGTTCGAATTTCCAATTCTGAGATGAAATTCGCTCCTTCATTACTTCAGGATGTGTTCCATTGTATAAACTTAATGAATCTACCACACTGAAGTCATACATCTCTGCGTTGGCATAAGTTTGATTGATAAACTCGTCGCTGTGCCATAGCTTACGCGCCTGTTTTAATTTCTCTAACTGCTGCTTTGGATGCTTTACCCATCCATAATGAAACATACAGGCTTCAATTTGCTTAACCCTTAATTTTCGGTTATTGATTCGAAAACCTTGAGCATCTTTATAAGACCTAATATTCTTATTGTTTTTAATGATACGAATTTCTTTTCTATACCAATTTCTACTATCAGCCAGGTAATCATAACTTCCGTAAAAATGTTTATAGTCAAGTAACAAACCCTCAACTTCACTATCATTACAATAGTCTATCATAGCTTCTCTTACATGATCCAGATACTGTTCATGCAGACATTCATCGGCCTGAATATAGAAGCACCAATCGGCCTTTTCAGAGACAGCGTCAAATGCTTTATTAGTCTCAACAGCGAGTACTTTCCCTCCTTCTCTCAGATTTTCGTCCCACTCTGTCTCAATAATTCTAATTTTGGGAGAATTAAAACTCTTGACAAACTCAAGCGTACTGTCATCACTTTTACCTACTGCAATAATCATCTCATCACAAATAGGCAATATTGAAAAAACTGCTTCTTTTAATGGATAATCCGCACGAACAACATTTCTGGCAATGGTAAAACCGGAGACAAACATGATGCGAAATTAGTTAAATGCCCGTAAAGTTTTATTTATACTTTTTCTTTACATACTTAATGAGAATAAGCATGTCCTTTTTCCATTTGGCAAAATGGTTGAATGTATTAAACATGTAGTTGATCATCTCAACATCATCTGTTGGTGCTCTTTTAAACTTTTCTTTAAACTTATTCTCATGATTTTCCATGTAAATTTTAAAGTCAAGCATACATTCAAACCAATTCCTGTAAATCGCATAGTTGGTATTCGTAGATCCAATCGCATACGTTTTTCTAGACTTAGGGAAACGCATCCCACATAAATTATAATGATTCACAGAAAGCCAGCTATAATGTCCACTATTGCCACTCTCTTCAATTTTAATGGCTAAAAATAGGTGCGCCCAGCGACCTAAATACTTCTTCGCAACCTTGTATAGCGTATCTACACCAGGTACGCGCTTGAGGTCGAGACCCGCAAGAACATTGGTGGTATCAGCTTTTTTGACCAAGGTGTCAGAGTGCGTTGCAGCTCTGGTTTCCAAAACCAAAAAAAAGATGAGCGATATGAAAATACGAAGACTTATTTTCAAATGTTAAATTCAAAGATACCTTAACAGGCTTTGTGCTTTTCCACAAGTTATGGTCATACTCCTGGATAAACCCAGTCAACGCATCACCAAAAATGCTGATAATGTGCGATTTAAATATTATTTAAATCCATTTGTAACTTTAATTTACCTAACACGATATATCCTTATTAAACCCATTTTAACAAACTCTACCAACCTTTTCATCCATTTATGCGTTTAGTGTTTTTGAATCGCAATTATTTGATGTAAATTGCCATTGGTTTGAACCACGATTTTAACTATTATGTTGATTGATAAATTAAAACACTGTTGTATTGCACTCTTATTTTTGGGTACTGTCTCTTTGAGTCAGGCACAAAACTTTACCATTTCAGGCATTATTACTGATAAAGAAACAAATGAGGTTCTTATTGGCGCCTACGTCTTCTGCCCTCAAACCGGCATTGGTAGTGTTACCAATAATTATGGCTACTATGCCATTAATATCCCCTATGGTACCAAAAACATTATGTATATGCATGATGGCTACTTCGCTCTTATAGATACCACTGTTATCAACACCAATAAACAAGTAGATATTTCTTTAAGAGTGATGGATGAATACGACGATCAAACAGATCCTTTTTCGAATATTCAGATAGTTGAAGAATCTGTGGATGCAGAAGACACTTCCAATGGCCCGAAAAAAGCGTTCATAAAAAACAAAAAAGAAGTAGACGACCTAATTGCTTACGTTCTTCAAACTAATTTTAAAATTATTGATAGAGTTGAAAATGGCTATATCGAAGTCCCGGGCATGCAAATCAGCAGAATGCCTTCTCTAGCTGGAGAAATTGACGTCGGTCGCTCTATTAAACATTTACCTGGTGTTATGCCTGGCACCGAATTAACGAATGGTTTTTATGTTCGTGGTGGGGGTCAGGACCAAAATCTGGTTCTCATAGACGGAGTTCCAATCTACAACATGAACCATGCTTTTGGATTTTATTCTATCTTTAACTCAGAAGCAATTAACAGCATTAACCTAACTAAAAGTGGTTTCTCGGCAAGACATGGCGGACGTTTATCGGGTTTAACCGATGTTGTCATGAAAGAAGGTAACTCTAAAAATATTCATGGTATCTTTCTTAATAGTTTAGTGGCTTTTACGCTCGACTTAAACGGTCCGCTTTCCAGAGACGGCAGAACAACTTTCGCAGTCTCAGCCAGACGCTCACACTGGGACCTCCTGTTCATGAGAGCCATCAACACCGACTCCAGTAAATTCACTTACACTTTTTACGATCTGAGCGCTAAAGTTTGTCACCGTATTGACAAAAAGAACAAATTATTTTTTAGCATCTATTCAAACCGCGACCGATTCTATACCTACGATTTGTCAACAACCAGCAGAAATAATCTCAGCGTTACCAACGAAGATGCTTTCGATGTAAGATGGGGAAACTTTGCCCCTTCATTCAAGTGGAATAAAATCATTAACAACCGACTTTTCTCCAACCTGACACTCTCCTATTCTCAATACAAAAGTCAGATTGGTCTCAACTTCAGCTCATCAATCGACAGTTCTAACAACACCAATTTTTCATCTATTGATTTTAACTATTTTAACTTCATTAGAGATTTTATCGCTAAAGTAGATTACGATTACATAGCTGACAAAAAAAATACAATAAGGTTCGGATATGCCATGTCGCTTAAGAGCTTTATGCCAGGAGCAACTGCAACAAAATACATCAATAACAATGTTGTTACCAATGACACTTTTTTTGGGGTTAGCAAAGCTGTACCAACCAAAGAATTTGCTATTTATGCAGAAGATGAGCATCAGTTAAACAACAATACTAAAGTAACTTTTGGAAGTAGACTTGTTACCTATCTATACAAAGATAAAGCCTTTGTTTTTATGGAACCTAGATTCTCCTTTAACACCAAAATCAACAACAAATATGCCTTAAAAGGAAGCTATACGGTTATGAACCAAAGCTTACATTTACTGGCAGATAATATCAATTCAAATTTACTGGCTCTAAACTTTGATCGCTGGGTTCCGGCCACAGATCTGGCGCGACCAACCAGAGCGCAACAAGTAACGCTTGGCTTGTCTCAACCTTTTAAAAACAGCATAGAACTTAGCGTTGAAGGTTATTTTAAATGGTACACCAATTACCTGGAAATTAAAGAAGGAGCAGACATCAACGGTGGTATTCTTACCTCCAACGAATGGGAAAGCAAGGTTTTGTCTGGGAAAGGCTGGAACTATGGTGTCGAAACCTTTTTACACAAACGCAAAGGAGATTTCACTGGCTGGATTTCTTACGCATTATCCTGGGCTAAACGCAATACCCCTGGTATTAACCGCGACCAAAATTATTATTTCCAGTTCGACCGCCGTCATTATCTCAGCATTGTTGCTCAGGGTAAAATTGATGACACCTACACGGCTTCGGTGAATGTTGTTTTTTCAACTGGAAATGTTCAGTCTGTGCCAATCGGAAAATACCTGGACATTAACGGAAATATTGTCTATGATTACACAGAGAAAAACAACTACCGTCTGAACAATACCTTCAGAATTGACTTCGGTTTGACCCGCATCAGAGATCAGAGCTGGGGTACTGAAAGTGGTTATAGATTCTCTATCTATAATGTGCGTGCACGCAACAATCCCGCTTATGTTTATATCGATAACTCAACTGCTAAACCGCAAGCTTATCAGAGAGGATTCTTAAGTTTTATTCCAGGCATCACCTATTATACCAAATTCTAACCCATGAAAAATCTATTTTATTTTTTAATCATTATAATGGCAGGATCATGTGCTAAACCTATTGATCTTGATTTGCCTGCTTACAGCAGTAAACTGGTTGTTAATGGCGAATTCGATTCTGATACCACTATTAGCGTTCAGGTAAGTAGAAGTTTACCCATCATGCAAACCAGTGACTCTACAGGCTACCTTCTTCAAAATGCCACTGTTACCATTTTCGAAAATGGTGTCTCTTTAGGAAATGCTACTTTGTTCAGTGGTCGTTATGTCATGAACAAAAAACCAGTGATTGGTGCAAGCTATGATGTTGAAGTTAGCGCACCAAATTACACCAAAGCCAAAGCAAGTTTAAAAATGCCTAATGCAATTCCAATCAGTGCAAGTTATATTGACTCTATCGGACTCGATGCAGATGGATTTAAAGTAGGACAATTAAGTGTGAGCATGACTGATGACGCAAGCACAAAAAACTACTATAAATTTTATATCCGTTATTATAGTGCTGGCATCAGCACCTGGTTTCCCCTTGAAATTGTCTCTAATGATGTCGTGTTTCTGAACAATGAAAAACTTAGAGATGGCTCTTATCTCTTCAGTGACAGAACCTTTTCAGGTAAAACAAAAACACTTAAATTTAATATCGAATCCAGTTCGGTAAACGGGTCTCCGAAATTTGAAATCTCAATTAAAACATTTAATGAAGATTATTTTAATTACTTGAGACAAACTGATGACTACTCACAATCTGGAAATGGATTCAGTAACGATCCAGTAATTTTAAGAACCAATGTCAGCAATGGATTAGGAATGATTGGAGGCGTTAGCAATGCTAAAAAGATTTTGTTCTAATGGTTTGTCATAAAGATGACAAAAAAAATCAGGAGATACAATATTTAGAATACATTTGCATTAAAGTAGCATCAATGAAAATAAAATTTGTCCTTTTAAGCACAATACTAGCGCTCAGTTCAAATTCCAATGCGCAGATTGGCGGCAAACGCAATTTTGCTTTTCTTAATATGCCTGCATCCTCCAGGCAAGTCGCCCTGGGAAGTAATTTTATTTCAACACCCGACAATGACATTAGCATGTCCTGGAACAATCCAGCGGCGCTAAATAAAAGCATGCACAATCACGCTTTTGCTTCATACAACAATTATGTCTCAGACATCAATGGTGGTTATTTCTCTTATGCAAGAAATATTGGCAAAAAGGGTACTTTATCTGCCAATGTACTTTACCTCGATTATGGCCAGTTTGATGGATATACCCCAAATGGTATCTACACTGGCACCTTTAAAGCACAAGATCAATGCTTTGCTCTGTCTTATGGTACATCGTTCAAAGAAAAATTCAGACTGGGAGCTTCGCTTAAATATGCTTATTCGATTTATGAATCCTATGTGAGTAATGCCATTTCTTCTGATTTATCCGCTATTTATACCGATTCAGCCAGTCAGTTAAATGTAACAGCCTACGCCAGAAACATTGGTTACCAAACTATTGCCTTCAATGGCAGTGAACGAGTAGGATTACCTTTTGAACTTGCTGTAAGTGTTTCAAAACGACTGGCCCACCTACCCTTCAGATACCACCTGATTTTTAACAATCTTCAAAAACCAGATATGCGTTATACCATCACAGAAACCAATCAGAAAGACGAGAATGGTAATACCAAATTTCAGGAAATGACGATGGGCGATAATATCTTAAGGCATCTTGCATTGGGCGGAGAATTAAACTTCTCTAAACACTTTGTAATACGTTTTGGCTACAACCACATGAAACGCAAAGAACTTACACAAGAACAAAGAAGAGGTACCAGTGGATTTAGCTGGGGATTAGGTTTTAGAATTAAGAAATTTCACCTTTCTTATGGCAGTGCCTCATACTTCCCAGGCTTTAACAGCAATCAATTCAGCTTACTCCTAAATCTGAATGAATTCTATTCCAAGAAATAATTAAAAACAAAAGGCATAAAAAAAAGGAATGTTTTTGACATTCCTTTTTTGTTTATTAAGAATTTGTATTGCCAGTTTCCGGATCGTAATCTTTTCTCGAAAACTCGTCGTAATTATACTCTGGAAGCAATTCACTTTTCACATGTTTGATGGTTTCATTTAACGCTTCCGAAAACTTATTGAAATCTTCTTTGTAAAGGAAAATTTTAGATTTAACATAATTGCCATCTTCAAACTTTTTGGTGCTTTCTGTAATCGTCAGAAAATAATCATTCGATTTAGTACTTCTCACATCAAAAAAATACGTCCTCTTTCCAGCTTTTACACGTTTAGAAAAAATGCTGTTCTTGTCTCTGAAATCTTCCATTAGGTTAAATAAATTTTTTGCTAAATAACACCTTTTTTTCAAATTCAAAAAATTTTTCTTAATTTGGCAGTAAAATTGCCTCTCTTAACTCATATGAAACAAGCTGTTTTACTCCTTTTTTTCTCTCTTCTTTTCAGCGATATTAAAGCTGAGGTAAGCGACAGCAGCCGTGCGGTCAACGTTGGCGATTCTGTTATCATCAGCGCTTGTCCGGCCAAAGGCTTTCAGCATGTTCAATACTACAAGAAAACCAGATTCTCTGACCCTAATGCCACTTACGACAAAGCTACCGGAGATAATTTTTACGAATACTTCTTTAGTGAAGGCGATTTTGATGCAAAACATCTTCCTTGTGAGTTTGGTGGAAAACAATACCGCATCATTGCATTTAAAACTTTGGTAGATAAAAACACTGGCGCAGACCGTCCCGTTATGTTTCTCGACCTGGGACCAAATACCGTTGCATGGGTCGAATTACCTGCAGCTGTTGAAGCCATGGAAATTTATGTTGAATAAATAATTTTCATCTTTCTACAAGATTACAACTTGACATCCAAAAAAAGTTCTAGTATTGCAATCAATACTATGACAGTTTCCCTACCCCGCTTCTTACTTTGTTGCTTTCTCTTTGCATTCTATTCAGCATCTGCAGACAGTAGTCATTCAAAAATCAACCAATGGCTGACTAAACACCATTTCACCGTTAACGCTGGATATTTCAGGGCAACATATAAAAAACAAGACTTATTGGTTGTGCATCCAGGTTATAATCGTTCTATCAGATTTTTTGATGTTGAAGCTGGCGACATTTCTTATTTTGAAAATATACAAAAACTGCAAATTACGGCAACACAACACCGTGTCCAGTTCAGTGCCGATTTCAATAAAAACTGGCAGGCGTCCATCAGCTTTTCACACTTAAACTATGGGGCTTTAACCAATCGTCTTTACAGAGCTCAGGGAACCTGGAACGGTCAACACATTAACGACACTGTTCTAATGAGCGATTACGTCAAAGGGCTATACCACACCAACGGACTTAACTTATGGAACCTCGGACTTAAAAAATCCATTCCAGTGCTTGCGCGACAAAAAAATTTTAATGCAAGTATCCTCCTGGGTGGTCATTTTGGAACGGCACTTACAAGTTCAGAAATAGAAATCAGAGATACGGTAGGGAACAAATACCTTTACTTTACACCAGGCAACAGATTGGCTGGCTATAATCTTGGTGTTAACTCAGCGATCAACCTGGTGTTTTATAAACACTATCTATTGCAGGGTTTCTGGGACTGGTCGTACACCAATCTTATAAAAGCACCCTTTTATGAAGGGTATGTCAAACAGAAAATCTTCGCCAACTATTATGGATTAACTGTAGGATACAGATTCTAATATTATTTTAATCCGTTCTCAATCCAGCAGCTCAATACCAATAAAGTGCTGTCTGAGAGTTTCGGACTTTTCTTAGGCATTGGTGTAAAAGAACCTGTTTGATTCAAAGACCCCATAAAACGTGGTTTCTGAGCTTCTGCTTTAACGTTTTCATATGTACTGAGGTCGATACCACCGGCATGACTTCTGGCACTGTGACAAGACAAAGCGCAATTATTATCTATAATCGCTTTTACCTGGGCTGTGTAAGTTATTGCATCGCTACATCTTGAGGCAGTTTCGGCAGGTGTTTCAGTTAAACCAGGAGTTGGTTTTGCTTCTTTTTTAGCTTTACAGCCTTCTGTACTGATGAGCAATGATCCGGCGATCAGAAAAGATGAGAATAGGTATTTCATTTATTGTCTTGTTTAATGTCTATATGCAAATCTAAAGGATTTTTCACCAGCTCTTCCATCAAAGAAAGATCCAGTACTTCCAGCATGTTTTTAACGTAGTGGAATTTCACACCTTTGAGGTATTGTTGTGGAATATCCTCAACATCCTTCTGGTTCTCATGACACATAATAATCTCTTTGATACCCGCTCTTTTAGCTGCGAGAATTTTCTCTTTGATGCCTCCAACAGGTAAAACTCTTCCTCTAAGTGTTATTTCACCTGTCATAGCAAGAAAAGGTTTTATTTTTCTCTGAGTGAACAAAGATGCAAGTGATGTCAATATGGTAATACCAGCGCTCGGACCATCTTTAGGAATTGCACCAGCAGGGAAATGCACGTGGGTATCCCAGTTGTTAAAGACTCTGTAATCGATATTCAGGTATTCAGCATTGGCTTTAAGGAAGGTCATTGCCGTAGTTGCACTCTCTTTCATCACATCTCCCAGTTTACCTGTTAATGTCATGCCGCCTTTACCTCTGGTTAAAGTACTTTCTACAAAGAGAATGCTGCCGCCAACCGGACTCCATGCAAGACCAGTTACAACACCCGCAGTATCATTATCCTGATAAATTTCTTTTTCTAATTTATCGACACCAAGAATGGTCTGGATATCATCGTGACTAAGATTAGGATTAAAACTTTCCTTGCTCGCAATTTGCATAGCATTATGTCTCACGAGAGAAGCAATTTTCTTTTCCAGGTTTCTTACACCGCTTTCTCTGGTATATTCTTCAACGACAGTTTCAATCACTGAATCTGCAAGCTTAAATTGAGGCGCTTTCAGACCGTGCATAGTTCTCTGCTTAGGTATAAGATACTTCTGAGCAATCTGGATTTTTTCTTCAACGGTATAACCACTTATTTCAATGATCTCCATTCTATCCAGCAAGGCTGGCTGTATGGTATCTAAAGAATTGGCAGTAGCAATGAACATTACTTTGCTTAAGTCGTAATCCAGTTCCAGATAATTATCATGGAAAGTGGTATTTTGTTCTGGATCCAGCACCTCTAGTAAAGCTGATGATGGGTCGCCCCTAAAATCATTTCCCACCTTATCGATTTCATCCAGGACAAAAACAGGATTTCCTGATTTAACCTTTTTAAGATTTTGAATAATTCTTCCCGGCATTGCACCAATGTAAGTTTTTCGGTGACCGCGAATTTCTGACTCATCGTGTAAACCACCCAAAGATACTCTCACATATTTGCGACCAATTGCTTTTGCAATACTTTTCCCTAATGATGTTTTACCAACACCTGGAGGACCATACAGGCAAATAATCGGACTCTTTAAATCACCTTTCAACTTTATCACAGCCAGATATTCCAGGATTCTTTGCTTTACTTTTTCAAGTCCGAAATGATCTGCATCCAATACCTTTTGAGCTTTCTTAATATCTAGATTATCTTTCGTGAATTCATTCCATGGCAAGTCAAGTAATGTCTGTGCATAGTTTAAGCTCACTGAATAATCTGGACTTGCAGGATTGATTCGCAGAAGTTTATCCAGTTCTTTATTGAAAGCCTCGTTGATCTCTTTAGACCATTTTTTCTTGGCGCCTCTTTCACGCAGACTTTGAATTTCTTTATCAGGACTATCGTGACCTAATTCTTCTTGAATGGCTCTGATTTGCTGTTGAAGAAAATATTCTTTCTGTTGTTTATCAATATCAACTTTTACCTTGCTTTGAATTTGATCTTTAATTTTAAGAATTTGATTTTCTCTCACAAGGTGTTCAAATACCAGAGACGCCCTTTCCTTGAGGGTCTTTGAATTTAAAATATTCTGTTTTTCAGCCAGAGAAATATTGAGATTTGAAGCAATAAAACTGACAAGAAAATTATCACTATCGATATTTCTTAAAGCAAAGTTTGCCTCAGATGGAATATTAGGAGACAATTCTATGTTTTCTGTAGCGGTATCTTTAATGCTACTGATAAGTGCATTAAGTTCCTTGTCATGTAATTCCTCTTCAATTTCTATTGCAGAAACATAGGCAGTCAGATATGGTTCAGAAGCAATTTGTTCTCCCAGTTGAATTTTCCTCTTTCCTTGAATAATGGCAGTAGTATTACCATCTGGCATTCTCAGAATTTTAATAATCTGTGCCATTGTACCGATGGTATTGAGATCAGACATACCAGGCTCTTCTGTTTCTGGATCTTTCTGTGCAAAAACACCAATAATTTTATCGCCTTTATTCGCGTCTTTTATTAGTTTAATTGATTTATCTCTGCCAACTGTTATTGGAAACACAACACCAGGAAATAATACGGTATTGCGAATCGGTAAAATTGGCAGACTCTCAGGCACTGTTAATTTATTACTCTCTTTTTCCTCCTGTTGCGAAAACAACGGAAACAAGTCACTTCCACTTTCTGTTTCATCAGAATCCAAATGACCTCCAAATACTAACTTGTTATAATTCATACTCAAATTCAACTATTCGTTTCAATAGCTGTACCAATAGACAAATATATGACAAAAAGTATGAATATTCTTTTGAGTAAGTTCTCATTTTCATCTAAATATGACAAAGTGCTGTTTTATATTGACAGAAAATGGTTTACTTTGAAAATTCAATCTCATTAAGATGGGCGAAAACAACAATTATCTAAAAGTCAATCTCGATGCCTGGAACAAACGCACAGAGGTTCACATAAACTCAGAATTCTATGACAATCCTGCTTTTATATCTGGCAAAAACAGTCTGCCTCCAACAGACAGACGCTTGCTAGGTGATATCAAAGGATTAAAAGTCTTGCATCTACAATGTCATTTTGGTCAGGATACTATCTCATTAAGTCGTTTAGGTGCCAATGCCACTGGCGTTGATTTATCCAACAGAGCGATTGAAGAAGCGAACAAATTGGCAGAATTGTGCCAGTCAGATACACGATTTATTTGCTCTGATGTCTACAGTTTACCCAATATCCACCAAGATAGTTATGACATTGTTTACACCAGTTATGGTACTATTGGCTGGTTGCCTGACATCAAGCAATGGGCAAGTGTCATCAGCCATTTTTTAAAGCCGGGAGGCAAGTTAATTTTTGTAGAATTTCATCCAGTATTATGGATGTATGATAACGATTTTAACTATGTCCAGTATTCCTATTTTAATTCCATTCCCATTATTGAGACAGAAGCTGGAACTTACGCCGACCAGACAGCAGACATCCATGCAGAAATGATAACATGGAATCATAGTCTCTCTGAAGTGATTACAGCATTGTTAGATAACGGAATTGAAATAGAAGCTATGGAAGAACAAAACTATTCACCATACAATTGCTTTAAAGACATGACAGAAATTGGAGAACAACAATTTATCCTCAATAAATTCGGGAATAAAATCCCTATGGTTTACGCACTTAAGGGAATAAAGAAAGGGTAAATAATTATTTATTCAGTTCGATAAAACGTTCGATGTCAATTTCCTTACCCATGATGATGATTTCATCTTGCTCATAGATAATGGTACTCGACTGAACCACACCAAGCAGATGTCTCTCATATTCTACTCCACTTCGTTTATCAACTTCATATAATCTTTTGATTGTTATAAGTCGCAGATTGTATTTAACATCAAATTCTATCCTTTCAATTGATTGATTGATGATTCCTTTAGGTGCCTGAATTTCTGCAATTTCGTATCCATCTGGCAACTGTAGAAAAGTCTTAACACTTGGATGAATCAGACGTTCCGCTACAAGGATACCGACTTCTTCTTCAGGGGATAAAGTTTCTGTAATTCCTAATTTTTCAAGAATCAGTTTTTGGTGAGGAGATCCAGCCCTGGCAATGATACGTTTTATTTTAAGCTCAATAAGATTAACAACAGTAAGAATTAAAGCCTCAAAGTTTTCACCAATCGCCACAACGACTGCATCCATTTCCTCGATTTTAAAACTTTTGAGAGCATTCATTTCAGTTGCATCCATCGTTATAGCCATTGCAACATCTTCTTTGAGTACTTCTACTTTATCCTCGTTGTCATCAATAGCAACTACTTCTGCTCCCCTTCTGGAAAGCTGACGGGCGATTTTTCCTCCAAACCTTCCGAGACCGATTACGGCGAACTTTGCTTTAATCATTGTACCTGCAAAATTAATCTGATAATTGACTTTTAAAATATTTTTTTAACACTTATGTACCAAAATCAGGAATTATCAGATAAAAATAAATACTTATAGTCGTTTAAAATACGACTAGCCATTATCCAGACAATAGTTTTGTACTCACTATGAAACTTCTCGCTCTGATTATATTCCTATTACCAGATTTGCTTGATGCTGGAAATCCATTCCTTGCAGCAGGTTCGCAGGCTACGGCCTTATCAGGTATGCAAATGTTTTCTGGTAAACAATTTTCAGGCATCAATAATTTATCAATGTACAAACACGATAAAACAAGTTATGGAATATGCTTAAACAAACCTTACTTCTTAAATGAAATTGTGCAGTTGGATGCTTTTTATATTAAATCCTACAAACATCATGACGGTGTAGTCTACTTCAGAAGTCTTAATGCGACAGATTATTCTTATAATTCTGTAGGTTTAGGATTCGGCATTCAGATACATCCTAAAATTCGAACTTCCATTCAAACAGAATTTCAATTTGAACATATTAGTGGATATGGAAATACAATAGGCAATACTTGGAAAGTTTCTTTTACAACTTTACCCTTTGAGAAGTCGCATTTAGCTTGGTTGGTTGACATCAGTCTTCCAAATTCCAACAAGCAAACTTTTCAGTTATATCAGATTTTTGCCTGGCAATACAGCATGAGCAAACAGTCGAAATTATTGGCAGAAATTCAGTGGCAGCAGGATCAGATTCCTCTTTTAAAACTGGGATTCAATTTTGAAATCAATACCAAATGGCAGTTTTATAGTGGCTGTACTTTTAGTACTGGTAACTTTGCTACCGGACTAACCTACAAGAAAAAAAATATCAGTTACGGATTTGCCATTCGATATCATCAGGTTTTAGGTTCTGGAAATGCTCTTCAAATCAATTATGGGTTATAGATTCTTGCTATTCATATTGATAATTATCCCACACAGTTTACGGGCACAGTTTCCTTCAGTAGAAGACTACCTGCCAGAGACAGAAGAAACAGAAAGCAGCGCTGTTAGTGATTTGAATGAACACATAGAATCACATATTGTAAATATCAATACAGCAACATGGTCAGAACTTCAGCAAGTTCCCTATTTATCGAATACACAAATAAATGCCATTATAGAACACCGACAACAATACGGACATTTTATAACTGGTTTGGAACTACAACAATTGAAAGAAATCAAAGCAGAAGACATTCAAAAAATCCTTCCATATATAAGATTCCATTTACCTGGCAGACAAGTTTTACGTGAATTATTACGCAAGCCTTTTATAGAATGGCAAGTTCAAATTCAATCAAAACTGGAAAAGAGTAAAGGGTATCATAATTCCATGTCAGAAGACCTGGTATTTCTGGGAAATCCATTGAGAGAAAATAGCCGTATTACCATCGGATTTGGCAATCAGTTAAAGTTGAAGATTATCACAAAAAAAGATGCCGGTGAAATCTTCAAACAGAGCAGTACAGGTTTTAGTCTGCAATATCAAAACAAAGGGATTTTGCAGGAAATAATAGTGGGCAATTATCAGTTACAATTTGGGCAGGGACTCTGTTTGGGCAACACATTAGCATTTGGAAAATCTGCCAGTGTGATGGGTATTATGCGGGCAGGAAAAGGTTTGAGACTTACGGGTTCTGTCAACAACAACGACTTTTTAAAAGGAAGTGCTTGCCATCTGAAATTCAGTAATTCAATTCACGTTTGGCTGGCATTTTCGAGTAAAAAAACGGATGCCAAAACTGAGGCGGATAGCAATGGGAATCTGTATGTAACATCTTTGATCAGTAATAATCTTTATCGCAACAATTCAGAAATCAGAAATCGCAATTCCATTAAACGAGTGGATATGGCGATGCGGACAGAATACAGACATGAAAGATTCCAAACTGGTTTGACATGTATTTCCTCCCAAAACCAAGACTTGACAGGTTTAAACGAAAATAAAAAAAGTGAACAACAAAAGACAAAAGTAGGGCTCGACTTTCAGTATACATTGAGAAATATTCTATTCTTTCAGGAAATTGTAGGCGACCATTCAAGTCATTCATTTGCCAGCATTCAAGGAGCTTTGATAAGTCTGGATAAATACACAGACATTTCGGTGTTACACCGTTATTATTCAAAAGAATTTGACACTGACAATACCAATGCATTAGCATCTGGCAATGGAAGCAATGAGAGAGGCATCTTAATTGGGTATCAAATGCGGGCTGCAAAAAAACTTCAGATGAATGCCTACCTTGATTTCTTTAGACATCCCGAAAAAACCTATAAAAGTGATGGTCCGAGTTTTGGGAAAGACGCATTGATCCAATTAAATTACACTGAGAAAAATGCTTATTCATTTACTGTAAGATTCCAGATTAAAGAGAATCAATATAACGGACGCGAATTAACAGGAATGCGACAACTGGAAATTCATCATCATGAAAAAATGAGAGCAGAATTAACGTATCAGATTACTAAAAACACCAGTATTTCTCACAGGTTAGAACTGAATCGGTATATAATTGGTAGCAAGGATAAGAATATAGGATATCTCATTTACCACAACCTCTCACACACGATTAATAAGCATTTCAAAATACAAAGCAGGTTGACAATGTTTAATGTATCAGATTACAACAGCAGAATTTACGCTTACGAAAATGATTTAAGTTCAGTTTATTCTATAAAAGCATGGCAGGACAAAGGATTTTCTATTTATGCAATAGTTCAATATCATGTGAACAAGATTCTTCAAATTAAAACTAAATTTGCCACCGTTCGTTATTCAGACATTCACTCTTCAGGAAGTGGCGTTGATGAAATCAGTGGCCAACTTTTTAATGAGATAAAATTAGAAGTAAGTTTAAAAATATGACCAAACTAAGTGTAAATATTAACAAGCTGGCAACCATCAGAAACTCCAGAGGGGGCAATAATCCGGATGTAGTCAGCTATGCAAAAAAAATTGAATCTTACGGGGCTCAGGGCATTACTATTCATCCTCGACCAGATCAAAGACATATCCGATTTGATGATGTTTACAATTTAAAAAAGGTTGTTAAAACAGAATACAATATTGAAGGTTATCCTTCAGAAGACTTCATCAAAATGGTCATAGAAGTTCAGCCCACACAAGTAACTTTGGTGCCAGATCCACCGCACGTATTAACCAGCAACAACGGATGGAACACCATAGAGCATCTCGAATTTTTAGAGACTGTCATTTCAAGATTCCATTCAGCGGGTATCAGAACCAGTATATTTTTAAATCCAGATAAGAATTTGATAGAATCTGCCAAAGCTACAGGAACAGACAGGATAGAATTATATACCGAAGCTTATGCATCGGGATACCACAGCAATAAAGAAGAAGCAATAAAAGCATACATAGAAACCGCAGAGGCTGCTACTCTTGTTGGATTAGGGATTAACGCTGGTCATGACCTCGACTTACACAATTTGAAATATTTTGCTACTATGGTCCCAGGTCTACTGGAAGTAAGTATAGGGCATGCTCTGGTGTGTGATGCTCTTGAATTCGGAATGGAAAATACAGTAAGAATGTACCTTAATCAGCTTGTTTAATCAGCTGTTGATGCAGATGAAGAACCTGTTCGATAAGAGAGTGATCCGGATCGTTATAGATAATAAAATCTGCAAGTTTTAGTTTTTCTTCATCAGACATCTGTGCAGCGATTCGTGCTTCTACAGAAGATTTTTCTACCCCATCTCTTTTCATCACACGTTCGATTCTAAGAGCAAGAGGAGCGTATACCAATACTACTTTATCAATTGAGTTTTTACTATCTGTTTCCAGCATGATAGCAGCCTCTTTAACCACATAGGGCAAATGGGCGTATTTACTACAAAAATCATCCCAGTCGGCTAGAACATGAGGATGAATAATTGCATTAAGTTTTTCCAGTTGAAATTTATCGGCGAATACAATACCGGCTATGTAAGTGCGGTTGTATTCGCCGTTAATAAATGTTTGATTACCAAAAGCTGATATTAATTCAGCTTGCAGAGCCTGATTGTTGCTTACAAGAAATTTGGCACGGGCATCTGCGTTATAGACTGGTACACCAAGTGATTCAAAAATCTGACAAACGGTTGATTTGCCACTTCCGATACCACCTGTAACTCCCAGCCTGAGCACGATAATTATGCTTTGTTTAGGTTAGCGCTTAATTCAGAAGAGATAGCTGATTTTTCGATTCTCAGTCTGCTACCTTCAGAATTGATAATGATAGAACTAGCAGTTCCACCATCCAGTGATTCAACTTTACCGTGAATACCACCAGTTGTAACAACCAGGTCGCCTTTCTTTAATTCTTCAACATATTTCTTTTGTTGTTTAAGTTTCTTTTGCTGAGGACGAACCATAAAGAAATAGAACACGATGAAGATTAAACCCATGAAGGTAATGGTCTGCATCATGTTACCCTGACCTTGTGCTTGTAAAGTGATTATTAAATTTTGCATGTTAAATGATTGATTTTATTTGAGTGCTCTGACGCGTGCAGAGAATTTTAATTCGATTGTTTTACTTTCGATATTGGCGTATACAGTAACTATTTTATTGTTTGTACCAGATTTTCCAGCGCTATCAAAAACTACTTTTATACTACCTTTTTCACCTGGTTTTATTGGTTCTCTGGGCCATTGAGGCACGGTACATCCGCACATTGCAGAACAATTGCTGATTAAAAGATCAACCTTACCGGTATTGGTAAATTCATAAGTAGTTTCAACTTTCTGATTCTCTAAAATATCGCCAAAATTGTGCTCAGTTGTTTTGAAAGTCATTACAGCATACTCATCCGGTTTTTTATTCGGATTGTCAGCCGTAGCAGGATTTTCAATTATAGCTGGACTGATCAAGGCAGCAGAACCTGATTCTTCAGACTTAGTATTGTCGTCAGCTTTCGGAGCGTTGCTGCAGGAGGCAAGAAATACCACCAAACCTAAACTTACTAAAAATTGTTTCATATCGACTTCTTATTTTTACTTAGTGTGGCAAAAATAGAAGGAATTATTCATTTTTCAAGCCTCTTCCGCTTTTATTTATGCGACCAGTATCGCTAAGAACAATTCTAATTTTATCCAGAACCCCGTTTAAGAAAAGATGACTCTTTGGCGTACTGTATGATTTAGCGATATCAAGGTATTCGTTGATGGTTACCTTTGGTGGAATAGTTTCGAAATACAAGAATTCTGATAAAGCCATTCTGAGCATGATAACATCATTGATCGTTAAGCGTTCTGAATCCCAGTTAGCCGTATTATTCAGAATCAGCTCATCCAGTGTATCTTTGTTAACGATACACTTTTCAAACAACTGAATTCCGAAGTGAATGTCTTCGCGTTGTTTATCGCCCGGACTTTCGATTTTGAGTCTGTTTTTGTCGTAAAACCCATTAACAGTATTGATGATTGCTTTTAGAATATCGGCAGAATCGTCTTCCCAGTTAATATATTCATCTTCCATTGCATGATCGAATAACTCAAACTCGTTGAACAAGAACTCATACAAATTGGTGAGGAAATTCTTTTGAATTTCTGGTGAAGGCTGATCGAATACAGAGAAGTCTATATAGAAATCATATTGAACCAGGTCAATAAATGCGCGGTCAAACAAGTCACCATGCTTTTTCCAGTCGTACGGCAACTTACCACACAACTCTTCAAACACTGTGCTTTCATCAAGTGCCTTGTAAAAATCAAGACGCTTCAGCATATCAGTATTTCTTATATGCGTTTTGTTAGGGAAATATTTTTCAAGTTCAATTTCCTTTTCACTTTCCAGAAAGGTATTGAAGTCTTTTAAAAATTGTAAAGAGAAGTAGTAAAACTTATAAAAATCTTTGAATTGTTTATCAAGTTGTTTGTGAAAAGCAGGAACTGATGTGGCATCCTGTTGTTGAAAAGCATATAAATGCTGTAGAACTTTGATTCGAATATTCCTGCGCGATAACATTAATCTATGAACGTATTTTGGTGCTGCAAAGATAGTAATAAATTCTATACTTCACATGGATTTTTTAACGAAATTTTATTTCGGGTAATGAAATTAGGGCAACGTTAGCTAACCCGACTCCAGAAATGATCGTCTTGATGTTGTTGTAAATAGACCAATAAAGCCTGATTTTCTGGAGCAGTAAGTTCAGGATCGTTTTTCAGAATATAAGCTGAGGCTCTTTTAGCCAAATCAATAATCTCTTCATCCTTTACCAAGTCCAGCAATTTAAAATCCGGCAATCCGCTTTGCCTTGTTCCAAGCACATCTCCTGGCCCCCTAAGTTCTAAATCGACCTTTGAAATCTCGAATCCATTATTGGTAGCACACATTGTTTTAATCCGTTTGCGAGAGGGATAGTTCATTTCATCTTTCGTCATTAGCACGCAAAAGCTTTGTTCCGCACCCCTGCCTACCCTACCTCTGAGTTGGTGGAGTTGAGACAGGCCAAAGCGGTTAGCATTTTCTATGATCATGACAGATGCATTCGGCACATTAACACCAACCTCAATGACAGTAGTAGAAATCATGATTTGAGTAATTCCTGATTTGAAACGGTGCATCTCAAAATCTTTGACATCCGATTTCATTTTACCGTGTAAGAGACTTATCTGATACTGTGGAATTGGAAAATAGGAACAGACTACATCATACCCTGTTTTGAGGTCATTTAAATCGAGCTTTGACGACTCTTCAATGAGAGGATAAACGACATAGGCTTGTCTACCCTTTTCCAGTTCACGTTTAAGAAAAGCCATCACTTCACCACGATAGATTTCCTCGCGGTGCAAAGTTTTAACAGGTTTACGGTCTTTGGGCAACTCATCTATAACAGAAACATCGAGTTCTCCATGAATGGTCATTGCCAGAGTTCTGGGAATTGGAGTAGGAGTCATTACCAGAACATGTGGTTTAAGAACAGAACGGTTCCAGAGTTTGGCTCTTTGGGCGACTCCGAAACGATGTTGCTCGTCAATTACCGCCAGTCCTAGTTGCTTAAAATTCACTTCATCTTCTATTAATGCATGGGTACCAATAAGAATATTCAAAGAGCCGTTACTCAGGCGTTCGAGGAGTGATTGACGGTGTTTTTTGTTTGATGAACCCGTCAGTAAATCGACAGTAACTGGCATTTCAGCGAGCATGTCTTTAAGTGTCAGGTAATGTTGAGTCGCCAGAATTTCTGTAGGCGCCATCAGACAGGCCTGAAATCCATTGTCGATACACATCAGCATACTAAAGAGTGCCACGATTGTTTTACCACTTCCAACATCACCCTGTAGCAAACGGTTCATGCGACTACCTTTGGCCATATCTGATTTTATCTCCTTGATAACACGTTTCTGAGCATTGGTAAGTTCGAAACTGAGGTGATTGTGATAGAATTCGTTAACCAGCACACCCGATTTATTCATTGGAATACCATTGTGTTCACGTAGGCGCAATACTTTGTTTTTCTCAGAACGCATAGCCAAAGTAAACATCTCATCAAATTTGATTCGACGTTCAGCGGCTGTTTTTGTTTTTTCATCACCCGGAAAATGGATATAGTAGAGAGCCGCTTTTCGTCCAATCATTTTTAGCGGTTTTAGAACCGATTCAGGAATATATTCATCGAGAACAAAATCAGGATGTAAGAGCAAGTGTTTCGCCAGTCCCATAAAATAACGGGAATCCATGAAACGCGATTTTAATTTCTCTGTAAGCGGATAAACTGGTTCCATAGGCAGAACATTATCTTTATCTGCAGGATCATATAATTTTATTTCGGGATGAGGAATTGAATAGGATCCTTTGAAGGAATTGACCTTTCCATAGACCGTATAGATAGCATCTTCTTTCAGCGCTTTTTCAACAAAAGCGAAGTTTTTAAACCAGAGTAATTCAATTTTTCCGGAGGCATCTCTTAGAGTGGCGCTTAGCCGTCTACCAGCTTTTACACCGACAATTTTAATATTAGAAATTTTACCACGGAGTTGCACATTGGCAGAATCAGGGTTAAGATCTTTAACTTCAGATAGACTAGTTTTATCGATGTATTTAAAAGGAAAATAGTAGAGCAAATCCTTAAAAGTGAACACGGAAATCTCAGCCTTCAGAATTTCGGCTTTCTGAGGGCCGACACCCTTGAGGTATTCGATTGGTGTATCAAGAAAAGGCGTACTCAAACCAGACAAAAAATTGTTTTGCAATATCTTACTTAAAAATTAATTTTGCATCAGATTTAAAAATAAAAACAAGAATGAAAAACATTTTTTTCGCAATCGCTACTGCTGCTGTATTTTCAGCATGCAACAACACACCTGCAGTTTCTGAATCAGCAGGAAAAGTAACAGAATTAAAAAACTGGGTTGATTCAATCAAAAGTATTGTAGATACAACAACGACATTTGATTCTGCTGCCTGGGCAAATTATTCTGCAGGATTTCAAAATGCGACTTCAGGCATTAACGAAATGGAATTAGACGAAGCCAGCAAGACAGCTTTAGAAGCCGTAAAAACATCATGGACAAGTATTGGTGACCAGTTTGCAGCCGGTATTACGAAAGCAAAAGAAGCTGCAACTATGGCATCAGACACCACTTCAACTACTGTAGTTCCAACAGAAGCTGATGTTAAAAAAGCAGAAGGCACTATGATTGAAAAAGTAGTTGACAAAGCTGCTGAAAAAGTAAAAGTAGAAGCCAAAAAAATTAAATAAATTTAAAATATCTTTGAATAAAAAGTTGGATAATAGACGATCCAACTTTTTTTTTGTTTAATTATGAAACGATTTTTTTTTATAGTGAGTCTTTTATTCGCCTGCAGCGGTCCCGCAGAACAAAGTGCTAAAACTCAAAATGTGGCACAAAGCGATACCGATCAAGTGCCCATGTCATACGAAGATGTTCAGGCCAGTATAGGTAAAAATGGCACTGACTTCACTGAAGAAGACCGGTATTTAAATCAACGCTTGGCCATTTATAAAGATATTTACCCAAAGCCAAAGTTAAGCAAATTTCTAAATGATTTCAGTGCTTGTGATAGTATGGAATTGCAGAGAGCGTATTTGAATTTCAGTTTGGTAATGAACAATTACAAAGATTCAGGAACGGCCTTATTGCCATTTTTCAGAACCATATACTCTGCCTTAGATCAACAGATGGATCATTTAGAAACAACTCAGCGACTAACGATCAGAGACAAGTTAAGCATCAACAAAACCAAGAGTAGTATAAACAGTGCTTTTGCAGAGATACAATTAAAATCAGCGACAAAATGAAAACGATTGCATTACTATTAATCTCCAATATCTTCATGACCATTGCTTGGTATGGACATTTAAAATTTGAAGATACCCCATTGTGGAAAGTTATTATCATCAGCTGGCTCATTGCTTTTGTGGAGTATTTGTTTATGGTACCAGCCAATCGCATAGGCAAATTAGAGGGAATGACGGGTTATCAGTTAAAGATTACCCAGGAAGCGATAACCATTATAGTTTTCATAGCATTTGCGACATTTATATTAAAAGAACCATTAAAGTGGAACCATGCGATTGGGTTTGCATTGTTGTTT
>JACCDI012222359.1_pt1 | contig 39520 bp, 6 predicted proteins | sample 7442791 | NCBI WGS metagenome assembly JACCDI01 (sample SAMN15323434, study PRJNA562643) | freshwater metagenome | isolation source: river surface water | place: USA:Blue River Watershed | collected 2017-08-15 | reverse complement strand
CTTTGGTGGCGGGTGATCAGGCCGATCTGGCACAGATGCGCAAGGCGGCGGCGCAGGGTGCGTTCCTCCATACCGTCGCAGCGCTCTTGCAGCGTGCGGTTCGCGGCATGGACCATCAGCGGCCCATCCCAGCGGTCGGCGGGGATAAAGCTGAGCAAGCCACGCAAGACGGTGATGTCACGATCCGTCAGGCGCAGCGTTTTGCGGGCGGCCTTCACCGCCTCAAGCGCAAACCAACGCGGGTCCGACACGGCGGGTCTGGCCGGTCGGGCAGGGGGGGCGTATTGGGTTTGGTGCATCTGTTTTCCACGCAAGGGAAAGCATAGGCCCCAAAGACCGGAGGACAGAGTGCAGGCCATGACGGAATTGCGCGATGTGCGACAACCGCATGGGCCGAAATTCGACATGACATACCCGTTCACCGCGAATGCGATGTTGCAGTCGAATCAGCCCTGAGCTAGAATTTCGCTATACGGACAGCGACGAAAGGGTTGGCGCCCTTTCTAGCACAGGGCCTCTCGGGATCCGTCTCGAGGGGCCTTTTCTTTTCCGGGTCGTGCTCCTGTTGTTAGGGTTGCTCTGATTTTTGTTGCGCGTCCCGCAGCGCTTGCAGCGCCGCGTCAGGGTGGTCGCTGATCCAACGGTGCAGATCGGCGGCGTCCTTTTTGGTGATCGTGATCGTGGCACTTCGGGCGCTGACGGCCACGCTGCCAAGGGCGGTTTCCACGCGCGGCGCTTTGGCCGGGGCAGGGGCTTTGCCCGCGAGGGGGCGGCGCAGCAGCGATTCAAACAGGGTGAACCGGTCATCGCTGGCCATGCCTTGCGCGGCGGCAGCGGCCACCTCGGCGGCCAGGGCAGATTGGTTTCCGGGCGGAAACCCTTTCTTTTCAAGCGTTTGGGATGCCTCATACCAGCGATCCCGCCCCACTTTTGGCGCAGCACCGATGGCATCGATCAACTCAGGCGCAAAGCGGGCCGCCACCTGCCGCATCCGCGACAGGCCGGTCAGTTTCTCGCCCGCCTTGCGCGCCTTTTGGTCGATGTTCAGCGCGTCGCAGACCAGCTCATCCGACTTCCCGGCCTCAAGCAGTTGCTTGGCGAATGTGGCCTTTTCGATCCAGCTCAGGTCCTTGCGATAGGTGTTTTCCTGACCTTGGGCGATGATCGCCTGATCCTCATCCAGATCGCGCACCAGCGCCTTGGCGGGCAGGCCCAGATGGCGCAGCGCCGCCAGACGGCGACGGCCATAGACGATGCGGAACCGGCCCGAGGGCAGGGGGCTGACAAGGATCGGGATCAACTGTCCCTGCGCGCGGATGCTGTCGGCCAGATCGAGGATTTCCTCTGCATCCGGATCAATCCGGTCCTTGAACGCGGAGTCGTCGATCAGTCGCGTCTCAATCTCACGGATGGACGCGGCGGCGGCGGCTTGCAGCGATTTCGCCATCCCCGACAAGGACGGCGCGCGTGAGGGTGCCGGGGCAGGGGCCACGACCTCGGGTGTCTTGGCCTCTTCGCTGACATCGAACTGGATCTTGCGTGCCATCTCAGACGTCCTTCCGGCCCCAGGCCTGCTGGATCAGCCCCTCAAGCTCTGTCACCACGCCGTTGATCGACTCGATGGCGCGGTCATAGGTGTTGCGGGTGAAGTCGGAACGGTTCACCTCAAACAAAGTCTGCTGCGTTAATCCGGCATCCGACACGGCAGAGGATTTCAGGAAGGTCCGCGTCAGCACATCCTCGCCGAACATGGTCCGCAGGAAGGCCGCCATCTGGGTTTGCGGGCCGTCATTCGGTTCAAACCGGGTGATCAGGAATTTCATGAAATCCCAATGCGGTGTCGCCCCCACCTCGGCGATCGTGGCCATCAGGCTGGAGGCGAGTTGCAGGAACTGCGCCATCGACGCCACGTCCAGCATGCTGGGCACCACGGTCACGATGGTCCCGGTTGAGGCGACCAGCGCCGACAGCGTGATGAACCCCAGCTGCGGCGGGCAGTCGATCACCACCACGTCATAACGCGCCTCAACCTCAGCGATGCAGAGCGCAAGCCGTTGATAGAAGGGTGGCTGCACGTTGTTGTGCAGGGCATGCGCGGTTTCGGTTTCAAACTCGGACAGCATCAACCCCGCCGGTGCTAGGTCGAGGTTGTGGAAGTAGGTCTTTCGCACAATCTCGGCGAAGGGCACCGGATCGTCGTAGCGGATGGCGTCATAGACGGTGCCGGTTTCGGCAAATTCGATCTCGGGGCGGAGGCCGAACATCGTGGTCAGGCTGCCCTGCGGGTCAAGGTCGATGGCCAACACGCGATACCCATCCAGCGCCAGCTTTTGCGCGATGTGGATGGCCGATGTCGTCTTGCCCGCGCCGCCCTTGAAGTTGGCGACCGACAGGATTTGCAGCTTGTCGCCCTCGCGCCGTCCGGGGACGAGGTATTGGAACTTCTTCGCCCGGCTGTCCTGCGCGATGGCGTGGCGGGCCAGATCAACCTGCGCCGCCGTGTACCAGCGCCGCCCGCGGCTGTCGGTTTCCACTTCGAGGTCGATCTTGTCGTTGAAGAACTGTTTGCGCAGATGGTCCTGCGAGACGCCGATCAACTCTGCTGCCTCTGCCGCGTTGAAGCGGCGCAGGTCTTTCATGTTGTCGGGCAGAAAGGATTTGCGCATGTTGGAGTCCAAAGACCGGCTCAGGCGCGTGGCCATGGCCTGAATCTTCTGGTCAATCCGAATGACTTGGTCGTCCATACGCCTGCTCCGCCCGGTTTTGGGTCTTGTGCTTGTAAGAACGCTAAAGACGGATTTCACCGGGTTTCGCGTTCCTAGTCGAAAATGACAGGAACGGTGCCTTGAGACAAGAAATTTCTCTGACGGCCATTCCGGGACGATCATGACAGGTCCCGCGTTCAGGCGTGCCAAGCGGGTTCAAGTCATCTTCGGCAGAATGATCGATGTATTTCAATCGGTTGCGCTGCGGCTTGGCGGCCTGCCCAGCGGACTTTTCCCGCCCCGTCCGGCGCTGTGCAGCACCGGTCCAGCCGAATCGTGAAAGGCCGCCGCGTCAGAACACGCCATAGATCGCCGACCGGCGCAGCCCTTCGGCGCTGTAATCCACCCCCAGATCAAAGCGGTAGGGCGTCAGGCGTGGCAGGTCGCGGGTCAGGATGTCGGTCAGGCCGGGGTGAAACCCGGTCTCACGGGCAAAGCGCAGCGTTGCCGCCGCATCCGCGCGCGAGAAATAGACCGCCGAGGAATGCGACTTGCGTGAGATGACGAACACCTCTTCGTCATAGCGTCCCGGTGCCAAGGGAGAGGGCAGGGGGGGCAGGTCAGTCAGATCGCGCAGCACCTGCGCCCGGTCCGGGCCGCTCCGGTAAAAGCGGTAATCGTTCTTCGGTGTGCGGGTCTTGCCATCCCAAACCTCGGACAGACCCGCGCTGATCGTGCCGCCTTCGCCCTCAAAATACAGATCGACCGAGGGAATCCCGCGCCCTGCCACCGTCTCGGCGTCGAATTCGACCGAGAACATGAACCACGGCCAAGCATCCGCCGCCGCAAGGTTGGGCGCGCAGAGACCCGGAAGACACTCTGCCAGCGCCGCAATGCCGGTGCGGCGGTCCTCGCGGTCGTAGTCGTAGAAATACAGCTCCCACGACAGGCCGGTGGGGGCGGATTTGATGCCCCAGACGGTTTGGAACGCCCCCCAGCGCTGGCGGATGCGGCCAAAGGCTTCGGCGACGGCCGCGCCATGTGGGACCATGTCCAGCGACGCGGCAAGGAACGCCGATTGGCGCAGCGTGTCGGGCTGCGGGGCCGTGACGGGATCATAATCCCACAGGCAGAAATCGCGGAATTTGTCATCCGGGGCAAAGGCTTCGCGCGTCAGGGTCATGGGTCCTCCGGCCAGCCGTAAAGGGTGACGAAAACGCCGCCGTGGCGGTCCCGGCCAAGCGCCACATGCGACGGCAGCGCCTGTGGGGCCGGGGCGTCCGGTCGGATGGCGGCGGCCAGATACGCCACGACGGGCAGGACATCGTCTGCCCCGTCGAGATCGGCCAGACCGATGTCCAGCGACAGCCGCGCAGAGCCCGGTTCGGCCACGCGCAGCAGGTCGCCCGACCGCTGCGCCAGCCATTCCGTCGGTTCCGCCAGCACCGGAGGCAGGTCCAGCGATGCGAGCACGGGTCCGGCCTCTGCGACGCGGTCATAGCGGTGCAGCGCCTGCCGCCCGCCGCCGCATTTCAGCGCCAGATAGGCAAGGTCAGGCTCTGGTGCCGCATCGGGCGCGAATTCGAGGTAGAGCTTGCGCACCGCGCCCCCCGTTTCGGCCTCGTCCAGCCCAAGATGCAGCACCTCTGCTGTCGCCCAATGCGCCGCCATGGGCGCGGGCAGTTCCCCGCCCACCAGTGCCAGCAGCGGGGCCGGATCATCCGGGGCCAGCAGGGCCGCACGCGGAAAGGTCAGCAGGACGCGCCGATCCGACGCACCCGCCGCCGACAGCTTGCGCGACCGGGCTGTCAGCGGGTCGTGCCGCAGCACCGCCCGCAGACCTTGCCACAAGGGCAAATCCCGCACCGCGCCCGCCACGGTGTCAGACCGGCGTGACGCTGACCGCGCCGTCATATTGCGCCGCCCGGCCCAGTTTCAGGATGTTCTGCAAGGAATGCAGATGCGCGTAACACAGCGCCAGTTCATCCGACCGGAACATGTACAGCATCCGCTCTGTCGGGATGCGCTTCAGCTTTTCGCGGTTGATGACGGAAAAGCCGCCCATGCTGCCCTCGGCCCCTTTGGCGTCGCGATAGCGCGCCTGCGCCTCTTCCAGCACGTTCAGCGATTCCAGACGGCGGCAGAAATCCTGCGTCTGGCGGAACTGGTTCTGGAATTCCACGGCAAAGGCGAGGGCGGCTTTCAACGTCTCGCTCTGGCTGCCATCGGCTTCGAACAGCCGGTCCCCGCGGCCTTCGCGGTTCACGCGTGGGCTGCCCTCGTCGATGCAGAGGGTATAGGTGCCCTCTGTGTCATCCTCGGGGCGGGAGAATACGAAAGGATGGCGCCGCAAAAAGGCGGGAAGGTAGCCGCCCTGCCACGATCCGTCGAAATCGACGTGATCATTTACCTCTGCGCGCAGGCCCAAAAGGGCCGCGGGAAAGATCGCCTCGCTGTTGCGGGCAAAGACGATGGGGTGGTCCGGCGCGGCGGCGATGAACTCAACCCCCAGCAAAGGCACAGAATTTACCGTTTTCGCAAAGCTGTAGCTGGTGGCCGGTTCGATGCACACATCGGCATGCGCGTCGGTGGCGATGGGGGTCACGCGATCATAGATCAACATCTGTCGGGTCAAGATAAATCCTCAATCTGCGACACGCAGGGTTGTATCACGCGTCGGTTCTTCCTTGGCCGATGCTACTGCAAGTCGCGTTCCCAAGGCAGCGTTAAAAGCCGTGGATGACAGATACAAACGGATGAAAAACTACAGACAAAAGTCAGATGTTTATCCCAAAGGATCGTCGAACAAAATTGAACAAAACTAAACATTTACAGGCAAATATTTCCCGTGAGGCGCGCGGCGGCGACCCGGCGTCAATCAGAGCGGGCGAAAACTATCTTTCGAGAGTGCAACTGACTTCTGGACATGGGATTGAAACGCCCGACGACCGGATTTGAATTGCAAAGCAGGTTAAAGACCTTCTTTATCAAAACAGGGTTCCTGACCATCAGTCGCGGTGGGCGGGACGCATTCCATTGAAGTAGGCAACCATGTCAGCACCTTTCGGAACTCGCAAATTCGGCATGTCTCTGTCGCGCGCTCTGCGCCGGGCACGCAATCGGGCGACGCGGCGCGGCTTGGCCGAGACGACGCGGTTCGAAGCGCAAGACAACGCCTACCGGATCGAGACGCTCGAACCGCGCATCCTGATGAGCGCAGACATTGCCCTTGCGGCCCTGCCCGGAGCGACGACCGGTGTGGCGGCCGAGGTGAAGTTCCTTGAAACCGGCGGTCGCCGGATCGAGGTCTATCTTGATGGCACGCTGAAGAGCACGGTCTCGGATCTGAGCGGGGGGGTGAACATTACCGGCACCTCCGGCAACGATTCGATCATCGTGAGCTTCGAAGAAGGCTTTGACGACAACGCGCTGGCGATCAGCGTGACGGGCGGCGACGGTGTGGACAGCGTGACCCTGTCCAGCGACGACACGGGTGGCGCGACCGATCTGGGCTCGGTCACCGTCACGGCGGAACAGATCACGCTGGAGTCGGCGGTCGGCGGTGTGGCCGGGCTTGAGGTGACGGACACCATCACCCTGACGGCGGCGTCTTCCGTCACCGGGGGATCAGCCTCGATCCTGATCAAGCAGAACATGAATGCCTATGGCGCGCTGGTGCTGTCGGCCTCGGCCGTGCATGAATCGGATTCGGGCAGCGCCTCGTCGGCGACGGTGACGGTTCAGGGCGATCTGAGCTCCGCCTCGGTCGATATCTCGGCCACCGTGTCGCGCAACTATGCCGATGGCAGCCTTGGTCTGGCCGATTATGACTTCGGCGATGCCACCGCGACGCTGACCGTGGCCGATGGGGCCGACATCACCGGGGGCGATGTCAACCTGTCCGCGACGGTGGATGGCGTGGTCCGGATGGGTGCGGACATGCCGTTCCAGGGCAACATCGCCGCCGCCACGGCATCGTTCAAATTCGTGGTCATCACCGCCAAGGACGTGGCTGCCATCAGCCTGGGCGATGGCATGGTGACCGCGGGCAACCCGGTGGACATCGCCGCCGGCGTTGAGACCGCGTATTCCGGTGCCGGTATCTATGTGTCGCAAAAAGTCGAGGGCTCGGCCACGGTCACGGCGACCGGCACGGACTTCATCGCAGGCACGGGTGGCGTCTCCGTCACCGCCGATGTGGCCCAACAGCTCAAGGCGGTGGGACCGGCCTTCGTGGCGGAAACCACGCCGCCCACCTTCCCGATGGCGCTGCTGGCCATGGCCTTCAACGAATCGAACGTGACCAGCAAGGTTACGCTGGAGTCGGTGACCATCGACACCACCGGTGACAGCACCGTTGCCGCGCGCAACACGTCCACCGTGACGGCCATCATGGCCGGACAGGCGCAATCCGCGGGCGACAGCTTCTCGATCCTGTCCAGCCTGCCGCAATTCGCCGTCGCCGGGATGTTCGCCGCCAACGAGGTGCTGTCGGACGTTCAGGTCTCCTTGACCAACAGTTCCGTCACGGCGGGCGGCGATGCGTCGGTCGTTGCGCTGAACGACATGTCGATCAGCGCCTCGATGGATGGCGGTGCGACGACCAGCAAGGACAACCCGTCGCTTGCCATCGGTGTGTCGCTGGCCTTCAACAGCATCGGCTGGGAACCCGGCAGCCTGTTCGCCAGCACGATTGACGTCTTCCTTGGCGATGACGCGCTGTCCACCCCCGATCCGATGATCACCCGCGTGACCTTGAACAACTCGACCGTGCAGGGCGATGGCGCGGTGGAAATTTCGGCCACCGCCATTCCGGTGATCACCGCCACCGTGGCGAACAAGGCCGAGGTCGACAGCGACTCTCTCGCGCTTGGTTTCGTCGTGGCTGGCAACCGCATCCAGTCGGATGTCGATGTCATCATCGGCAACGTCGCGGATGGGGCGACGGTCTCTGGCGGATCGGTCGCCATCATCGGCTCTGACGCAGCGACCATCGAAGCCGAGGCTTCGGTGTCTTCGGCCAGCAAGGGCGGACCCTCGCTCAGCGGCATTCTGGCGCGCAACGCGGTGCAAAGCGCGGTGGACGTGGCCCTGACCGCCGCCACCATCACGGCGACGGATGGCGACCTGTCCGCCCGCGCCGACACCACGGCGACGATCACCGCCACCGTCAGCGGCCTGCAGCCCGCGCCGGAAGAAGAGGAAGAGGGCGCATCCTTCGCGCTGAACGCCGTCATCGCCACCAACCTGATCCTCGCCGATGCCGATCTGGTGATCACGGGCGGCACGTTGACCTCGACCGGCGATCTGTCGCTCACGGCGGCCAACGCGGGCACCATCACCGCCACCAACCAGGCCGAAGCCACCGGCACGGGCACCGCCGTGGGCGTGAGCCTTGCCTTCAACACCATCGGCTGGGAAGCGCAGAACTTCCTGTTCAGCACGGTGGATGCCATCATCGGCACGGATATCGCCGCTGCCGATCCGGCAGACGCACGGGTGATCATCACCGACGTCGGCATCAACGCGGGCGGCAACATCGCCATCACCGCCGAAAACACGCAGAACATCACCGCCCGTCTGGCAGCCGCCGCGACGGCGGGGAATGAGGCTGCGGGCGCAGGCATCATGATCGCGCTGAACAAGGTCACCAGCGTGACCAAAGTGGCGATCACGGGCGGCTATCTGAACGGCACCGGGCTGGCCAGTGACGTCGCCATCCGTGTCGTCGATGCCTCGGGCATTGATGCCGAGATCGGGCTGAAGGCGGGCGGCGGCACCGCCGCGGCGGGCGGTCTGGTCGGGCGCAACGACGTGCGCAGCGATGTGGACCTGACGCTGACGGACATGCAGATCCATACCACCGGGTCCATCGACGCGTCGGCGCGCAGTGCAGCGGGCGTCAAGGCCAAGCTGGATGGCACCTTCGAGATCGTGGACGACAAGGCCAAGGACGGTCTGGCCTTTGGCGGTGTGATCGCCTCGAACCTGATCCTTGTGGATGTGGCCACGACCCTGACCGGAACGCTTCTGGACGCGGATGGCGATGTGTCCCTGCTGGCGCGCAACGCGGGCAGCATCACGGCGGAGAACACCGTCTCGGTCAAGGGCACGGGCACCGCAGTGGGCGTGATGCTGGCCTTCAACACCGTGGGCTGGCAGGCGCAGAACATCCTTTATGCCGCCGTGGACGCGCTGATCGGCACCAGCATCGGCACCGAGCAGGTGGCGCAGGCCGTGCTGTCTGTGACCGGGGGCGGCATCACCGCGGGCGGCAGCATCGCCTTTGCGGCCGAGAATGAGCAGCAGATCGCGGCGACGATCAACATGGTCGCCACCTCTGCCGCCGCAGCCGGTGCGGGCGTGGTTCTGGCATCGAACCGGGTGAATGCCCGCAGCCGGGCCTTGGTGGATTACGCCTTCGGCTCCTCCGGCATCAGCGCGGGCGGAGACCTGACCATCGGCGCGACCGATACGGCGGGGATCACCTCGGAAATCACGATGGAGGCCGCCGGGGCAACCACCGGCGTCGGCCTGATCTTCGTGCGCAACGATGTCCGTGGCGGCGTCAGCGCCGAGGTCAATGCAGTCGCCCTCACCGCCGATGGCAACATCGGCCTTTCGGCCATCGGGGCCGCATCGATCGAGGCAAAGGCCTCGGGCGACGTCAAGATCGCCGCGCAAGAGGAAGACGCCCCCGCCGACGAAAAGGCCAGCGGCAGCGCCGTGGCCGGCCTGATCGCGTCGAACATGGTCTTGGGTGGGGCCACGGCCCAGATCCAGAACACCACCGTCACCGCAGGCGGCGGCATCGACGTTCTGGCCGACATGCTGACCCTGGTGCGCGCCGAAAACACCATGAAGGCCGAAGCGAGCGGGACCGCCGTCGGTCTGACGCTGGCCTTCAACAGCGTCGGCTGGGATTCGTCGAACATCTTCCAGCAGATGGCGGATGCACTGCTGGCCACGTCCATCGGCTCCAGCCCGGGGATCAACACCGTCGCCCGGCTGTGGAATGTCGCCTTCTCGGCAGGCGGCGCCGTCCGCGTGCTGGCGGGCGGAACCGATGTCGAGGCGGAACGTCGTGGCGCGTTGATCGACGCCGCCATTGACGCCTCTGCCTCCACCTCCGGCTCTTCGGCGGGCGTCGGCATCGTGCTGACCAGCAACCGCGTCAAGACCTCGGCCACGGCAGAAATCGATACCGATCAGGTCAACCGTGACCGCGATGTGGTGGGCAGCCTTGAAGTGGCCGCCCGGGATACGGCGGCGATCAGCGGCAAGACCACGATGGCCGCGGGCAGCGGCGGCGGCGCGGCGGTCGGTCTGACGATTGTCCTGAACGATGTTCAGGGCGGGGTCTCGGCCCTGATCGACGACATGGACCTGCAGACGCAGAATGACCTGACCATCGCGGCGGATCAGCAAAGCTCGATCAATGCGGAACTCTCCGGCAGCGTGACATCGGCCCCGTCCGAGGACGCAGAGGATTCCAACACCCTGTCCTTCGGCGGCGTCATCGCCACCAACGTGGTGCGCAGCAAGGCCAGCGCGCAATTGCTGGATTCCGACGTCGTGGTCGGCGGCAACATGGCGGTGACGGCGGCAAACAATGCCGAGATCATCGCGGTCAACGCCGCGCTGCAATCGGCGGGGGGCCCGGGCACGGCGGTGGGCATCACGCTGGCCTTCAACACCGTGGGCTGGGAACCGCAGGACCTGTTCCGCAAGTCGGTCGATGCGCTGCTGGGCACCAGCATCGGCGTTCAGGACAACGCGACGGCGACGGCCTATGTCAACAACACGGCCTTGGTGGTTGGCGGGGATCTGACGATCTCGGCCGATATGACGTCCAAGATCTATGCGACGGTGAAGAGCGAATCCCGCGCCGGTGCCGCAGGCACGGCGGCGGCGATCATTCTGGCGACCAACCTGATCGCGTCGGATGCGACGGCGCAACTGGTGCAGCCGGTGGGCGATGTGCTGGCCGGTGGCGTGCTGTCGGTCGTGGCCAATGACGCGCCCGACATCCTGGCCAAAGGCACCGTCATCGCGGTTGCCAAGGATGCGGACGAGGCGGGCAAGGAATACATCAAGGTCGATCACTACAGCGACCAGGGCGAAACCGACATCGAGTTCGGCGATCAGGTCTTCATCAAGGACGGCCACGAGGCGGGTGGCACCATCGGCCATATCTACCGTTTCCTGGGGGTGGATGCGACCGTTGACCTGTCGGCCACCGATTTCGACGACAAGCGCTACTGGTGGGAAATCCCGCCGCCCGTGGGCTTCATGGGCGAGATCCTCGGCTTCCTGTACAAGGAAATGCCGGTGGAGACCAAAGAGTTCACGCTGGCCAAGCTGCCCATCGGCGACCAGACCCACACCTTCGGCCTGAAGGTTCAGGCGGGCTGGGAAGACATGACCGTGCTGGACTTCCTGTCCAAGCAAGGCGTGGTCGAACCCGGATTCAACATGGATCTGGCCAACGTCCTGACCAAGGCGACCGCGACTGCCGACCACAAGTCGGACCAGACTGCGGTCACGCTGAAGAAGGATGAGACGGTCGAATACGTCAAGACCGGGCCTTAGGCGGGCAAGGTCTTCAAATATCTGGGCGACGACAAGGTCGGCACCTTCAACCTGTCCACCGTGACCGATGACGACTTCAAGGACACGGCCGTCTGGGAAAAGGTCGAACTGGACGGATTCTCCTTTGGCCTTGGCGCGTTGCCGGGCCTTGGGCTGGCCTTCCCGTCGCTGAAGTTCCAGCTGGTCCTGCCGAAACTTGACCTTCCGAAGTATGAATTCAAGCAGGTGATCGGCAAGGTCGAACACAACGGCGAGATGGTCGACTACGGCTTCAAGGCCAAGTTCGGCTGGGATGATCCGAGCTTTGGCGAATTCATCCTTGCCCTGACTCAGGGTGAGGCGGGCAAGGACGTGTTCTTGCCGCATCTGGACTGGGGCTTCTACATCGACGCGCCGGATGCCGAAGATGTGGTGATGCGCGACAAGCTGCCCAACACCTTCGTGCTGACCAATGACGGCGGCAACGGGCTGGACATCAATTTCAGCATCTTCGGCCAGCCGGTCACGCTGCGCTATCCGCCGATGATCATCAACTTTGACGACCTTGGCGCGGATACTTCTGCCCTCGTCGATCCGGCGCTCAATCCCACCATCATCAACCTGAACGCCTCTGCTCTGGGCGAAGGCACGTCCTATCTGGTGGACCCGACGCTGGAGGCGGTGACGATCAAGCTGCCCAAGATCGACGTCGATGCGCTGATCTGGGATGCCGAGGATATCGCTGAACGTCCGTCCACCTATTGGGACGATGCGATCATTCTGGACATCAGCACGCCCGAGAACTTTGCCAACAGCCTGCTGGATGCGATCAAGATCATCCCGGCCAAGCTGGACATCACCGACCCGACGCTGAACTTCTCTCTTCTGGGCTACAACCTGTCCGAGAAACTGCCGGTCAGCACCTTGCTGAACCAGTTCGGCTCGTCCTTGCTGACGCCCGGTGACACCAACCACACCATCATTGACCTGCAAGCGATCTACGACGCGGTTCTGCCTGATTTCTTCAGCTACCTCGTCGATCCCGACAAGACGGTCAAATACACGATCCCGAAAATCGACCTTGGCGACATCACGCCTGAGGACATGAAGGGCGCGCAGAACGAGATGATCTTCGACACCGCGATCACGGTGCTGAAGGACGTTGGTCTGAACATCCCGCTGACAAAGAAGAAGGGCGAAGACACCACCAAGGCGACTGAACCCGAAGGCACCAACCAGACCGAAGGCGAAGAGCCCGGCACCTCGGCTGAGCAGCAGATCGACCTGACGATCACCAAGTCGGAGTTCACCGACGACCCGGCGCGGACCTTCACGCTGGAGTACGGCGACAAGAAGGTCGAAGGCGTCAAGATGCTGGACATCGGCGCGCAAGAGACGGAAGTGCAGCGCATTCTGTTCCTGCGCCGCGAAGCCGATCTGGGCACCGAATTCAAGCTGTCGCTCAAGACCGGCGACGTGCTGAAGGAATCCGTCGCCATTGAACTGGCGGATACGGATGACGATGCCGCCGACATCATCACCACCACCGCACGCCTTCAGGCCGCCGTGGACGAGGTTTTGGGTGCGAACAAGGCGACGGTCAGTTTCAACAAGAAGGATTCGTCGGCCGGTTGGGCCTTTGACATCACCTATGCCGAGGCCGGGGTCGACAAGGACCAGTTGAAGGCCAAGGTCAGCAATCAGCTTGGCTTCCTGCTGGTGCGCGCCAGCACCGTGACCGAAGGTGGCACCGTCACCGTTGATGATCAGGCCGCTGAGATCCAGAAGGCGCTGGACGAATTGCTCGGCGAGGGCAATGCCGTCGTCACCGCGATTCCGGAACCCGAGCCTGAACCGGCCCCGGACCCAGCACCGGCCGATCCCGCGCCGTCCGATCCTCCGGCAGACCCGCCCGCCGATCCCGCACCGGCAGACCCGGCGCCGGCGGATCCGGAACCTGCGCCAGAACCCGATCCGACCGTTCCCGTGGCCTACAAGTTCAAGATCGTCTTTGCAGGCGAGCTGAAGGAACAGGCTGTCGAAGAGATCAAGGCCACCGTGACCGAAAAGGTCACTGGCCTGGCCGTCGAGGCCAAGGTCGTCAAGCTGGGCTATGATCCGAAGGGCCCGAGCTTCGACGTCGTGGTTCCGCCCAAGGAAACCTACACCCTGTCCGTGGTTGTGGACGGGGTGAAATATGTGGCCGAAGGGATCGCCAAGGCCGCGACCCCCGAAGACGTGGAAATCGCGCTGTCCAAGGCGGAATCCACCACCGACCACAAGTCGACGGACAAGGAAGCCGCGCTCAAGAAGCACGACACCGTCCAATACGCCGGGACCGGCGATCTGGCGGGCAAGGTCTTCATCTATCTGGGCGACGACAAGGCTGATCCCTTTGACCTGACGACCGTGACCGATGCGGACTTCATCGATCCGGCGAAATGGGAAGAGGTCACGTACAAGATCAGCACCGACCACAAGTCGGATGAGACCGAAGCCACGCTGAAAAAGGACGACACCGTCCTGATCATGTCGGGCGATCTTGAAGGCAAGGTCTTCAAATACATCGGCGAGGACAAGTTCACCAAGGGCACCCCGGCGACCGAAGGCACCCCTGCCGTCGATCCCGAGCCGATTCCCTTCGATCTGTCCACCGCCGACTTCACGGATGCGACAGAGTGGGACGAGGTCACGGTCACCACGAAATCGACCCGCACGCTGAAAGACATCGGCTTTGAGGCGAAAGTGACCTCGGGCAAGAAGGCGGGCTCGTATTCGGTGAACTTCTCGGGGCCGCTGGACAAGAGCGTCGTCGAAAGCTGCGACATCGAAGGCACCGGCGGCGACCTGCCGGATGCGGAAGAACCCGCGCAGGGCGGGGCGGCGATCGGTGCGCTGATCATCCGCAACGACGTGCGCAGCACCGCCTTGGCCAAGATCCAGACCGCGACCATCGTGGCGGGATCGGTCAATGTTGCCGTGCTGGAAGCGGCCCGCATCCATGCGCTTCTGGCGGGCAAGGCCCAGGCCACCGGCGATGGCGAGGCGCAGAGCGTCGCGGCAGGCGGCATCATCGCGACCAACCTGATCCTCAATCAGGCCGAAGCGCTGATCAACAGCAGCACCATTACCACGACCGACGACGTGTCGGTCACGGCTGAAAACAACGCCGACATCCTGGCGCGCAACAACAGCTCCATCTCGTCGGATGGCACCTCGGTCAACGTCACGCTGGCCTTCAACACCATCGGCTATGACGCCAAGGCGATCTGGAACGACATCGCCAACGCGCTGGTCGGCACCAATCTCGGCACCGAAAACCGGGCCGAGGCTGTGGCCCGTGTGGACGATTCCGTGATCGACGCGGGTGGCAATGTCACCGTCTCGTCGGTGTCGCATGCCCAGATCCTGTCGATCATCACCAATGATACCGAATCCGAACTGGGTGAAGATGCCGGTGACGATGCCTCTGCCGTCGCGGCGGGGATCATCATCGCGTCGAACATGACGTCCAGTGCCGCGATTGCGGAAATCATCGACTCCAACGTCGGGAACGGCACGGATACCGCAGTGACCGTGGGGGGTGATCTTGGGGTCACCGCGCTGGACAACGCCACGATTCTGTCCAACGTCTCGCTGTCGGCCAAGACGGGCGGCGATGGCAAGCTCGCCAAGGCCATTCAGGCCTTTGCCGACTTCTTCCGCGTGACCTACACCGACTATTCCGGCACCCGCGACATCACGCTGGGTGACCGTATCCAGATCGGCGACAGCGGCATGGGCGTGCTGGATCGCCCCGAAACCCTGTCGGCGGGCGACCGCATCCGTCTGGAATGGGACATCTGCGGCGGGACCGCGGGAACCGTCTACGAATACATCGGCGAAGAGCCGCTCGAAGACCCGCATCTGGATCAGCAGGATTACAGCGACACTGAACTGTGGCGCGAAATCAAGGGTGACCCGGACAAGATCTATATCGCCAAGACCGCCCGCACCGGCATCGATCTGGCAACCGAAGACTTCACCAATTCGGAACACTGGCTGGAAGTCGACCTCGACACACTGGTCGATGCGGCGAAGATCCTTGCCAATGCCATCGAAGGCAGCGACGCCGAGGGCACCGGCTTCGGCGGCCTCTTCGCACGCAACGACTTGCGGACCAGCGTGCAGGCCACCATCCGTGGCGCGGATGTGGATGCCGGCGGCAATGTGACCGTCGATGCCGCCCAGACCGCCCTCGTCATCGCCGATGACGTCAGCGTGGTGCGTGCCGACACCAATGCCATCAACGTGGTCATTGCCAACAACACCATTCTGGGTGGCAATGCCGCAACCATCGACAATGCCTCCATTGTCTCCGGTGGCGATCTCGCGGTGCAGGCGCATACCGAAGCCTCGATCCTTGCCAATGTGGCAAGCGAGGTTCAGGCCTCGACCTCGGTCGGGATCGTGCTGGCCTTCAACACCATCGGTTACGCCCCGGCGGACCTGTGGCATGCCACCGTTGACGCGATTGCCGGCAATTCGGACGCGGACAGTTCCTATGTCGCCTCCAAGGCGATCCTCCAGAACACCGCGCTGGATATCACCGGCGACCTGACGGTCACCTCGGATTGGGCCGGTTCGGTCATCGCCGTGATCGAAAGCGCCGCGCTGGCGCTGAAGGTCAACGTCGGCAACAGCAACGATGACGCCACATCGGTCACCGTGGCGCCGATCATCGCGCTGAACAAGATCTCGTCCCGGACCGAAGCGCGCATCCTTGAGCTGTCCGATGCCGGTGCCAACATCGTCGGCGGTGACGTGACGGTGCATGCCGTCGGCTCGACCCAGATTCTGGCCACGCTGGAATCCTCGGCCATCAGCGTCGCGGCAGGCGTCAGCGGTAGTCAAAAGTCCATCGCCATCGGCGTGGCCATGGGCCGCAACGTCATCAACAGCCATTCCACCGCCGAAGTGGCGGGCATCGGGGCCACGCTGGAAGCGGGCGGTGAGATGTCCGTTCTGGCGGTGGATGACAGCCTGATCCATGCCGAGCTTTACGCAACCGCCGTCGCGATCGGCGCGGGCACGCAGGACGTCAAGGCCATCGCCATGGCCGCGGCCGTTGCACGCAACGACATCGTCTCGTCGGTGACGGCGTCGATCCATGACCTTGCCACGCTGAATGCCGCAGGCGCGATCCGCGTCGAAGGCAAGCGTCTGGCCCGTATCGAGGCGATCGGACGCGCCACGGCGGTGTCGGTTGCCCTGACACTCGGCTCGAGCGATACGCCCGCCGTTTCGGGCGCAGGCACGATCTCGCTGAACTACATCTCGGGCGGTCTGATTTCGGAAATCCGCAACGTCGCGAACATCATCGCTGGCGGTGACCTGACGGTGATCGGCCTGAACGAGGCGCATATCACCTCGGAAATCCTTGCCATCGCGGTCGCGGTCAGCGCGTCCATGGGGCAATCCACCGCGGTGGCCATCGGCATCGCGGCGGCGGAGAACATCATCGGCTTTGTCGATGCCGCCATTCCGGACGTCGATATCGACCACACGTCGGACAGCGATCCGGCGCTGCTGACGAAGTACGACACCGTGCGCATCGTCGGCGGGCACCCGCTGGCGGGTCACGTCTATCGTTACCTTGGCAATGACCGCAGCGAACTGACCTATTTCGACATCGAGGATTACTCGGTCGAAGATCTGTGGCAGCGCATCGACCTGGCCGAAGCACCGCAGCCTGCGACGGCACAGATCGTCAACGCGAACCTCTTGACCACGGGCGGCAATCTGACCGTCAGCGCGGCCTCGGCCCAGACCATCGCGGCCTCGGCCATCGTGGTGTCCTTGGCTGTCGCGGCTTCGGCCAAGGGCGGCACCTCGCTGGCGGGGGCCGGTTCTGGCGCGCGCAACCGCATTCGCGGGGGCAGCCTTGCCTTGCTGAGCGGGATCGACGGACTCGGGGCGGGCGATGTGTCGGTTCTCTCCGAAGACCGGGCCGAGATTCGCAGCGTCGTCATCGGCGCGGGCGTCGCGGCGGCGATTGGCGGCTCGCAGGGGGCCACGGCCATCGCTCTGGGCATCGCGGTTTCGCTCAACGATGTGGACACGCTGTCCTTGGCCAAGATGGACGATGTCCATACCGGTCAGGATGAAAACAACGAAGACCGCACTGTCGGCAACATCATCGTGCGCGGCTTTGTGGCCCCGCCGAACAGTTTCCTGATCGACGGGACAGGTCTGTCCACCACCAAGCTGGATTCGGCCACCCAACTCGCCGTGCGCGAGCGCGAAATCAACGGCGAGAAGAAGATCGAGATCGATCCCGAAGCATGGGCGGAATCCGTCCAGACCTGGGGCACGCTGGTCGATGCGGTCAACGCGCAATTCGCCGATCCGGCGGATCACGTCGCGGATTACAATCCCATCGCCGATATCGCGCTTCTGGATGCGGGCACGCATCCGGCCTCGGGCCAGTCGACCACCTGGCCTGCGCTGCTGCGGCTGTTGTCGCGCGGGGCGGAAGACCTGATGGGCGAAGATCCGACCGATCAGGAAATCGGTCAGGCCAATGTCGATTTCGCCGAGGTGGCCGATCGTCTGGCCGCCGTCTTCGAAGATGCCGGGATCACCTTCGAGGGTGTGCTGTCGGTGGCCCAGCAGATGGACGGCTCGGCGGGCGACCCCTTCGATGCCTTCCGCATCACCGACGAGGTCGGCCATCGCTGGATGGTCTACGAAGAGGCGAACGGCAAATACGGCGTCTACAACGACAACATGCGGCTGTCGAAAGCCCAATCCAGCGAAGGCTGGGTGTTCGTCGATGACCGGTCGCGCTCTTTTGCGATCCGCTTTGAAGACGCGGGCCAGATCGGGGTGCGTCAGGACACCATCGTGGCTGTCGGTGCTGCGGCGGCGCTCAGCGTCGCGGTCAGCGGCGGCACCTCGCTTGCCATTTCGGGCGCGGGCGTGGGCGTTCGCAACGCCATTCGCGGCGGGGCTTCGGCGCTGATCAATGACTCCGTGCTGGTCAAGACCGGTGACGTGACCGTGCGCTCCACCGGCGAGGCGGGCATCAACGCCGTCGTCATCGCGGCAGCGGCGGCGCTTGGCTTTGGCCAATCGGGCGTCGGTGTGGCCGTGGGCGCATCGGTGGCGATGAACGACATCGGTGGCGAGAACGATCCCTTCGCCATCACCGCCGACATCACCAATTCGTCCCTGCTGTCGCCCGGCGAAGCCGGAGATCCGGACAAATCCGTCGGCCAGAGCGTGGTCGTCAATGCCAACAACCGCACGCAGGCGCTTGTCACCGTCATCGCGGGCTCTGCCGCCGTCGCGGGCGGTCAGAAGGGTGTGGCCGTGTCCGGATCGGGCGCGGTGGGTCTGAACAACATCTTCATCGAAACCCGTGCCGCCATCACCGGCGAGGGCACCGACCCGGCCGATCAGGACGCGATCGAGGCGGAAAGCCTTGCCGTTACGGCGGTGAACAACAGCCGCATCCGCGCCTTTGTCGGCGCAGCCTCGCTGTCGGTGGCCGTGGGCCAACAGGGCATCGCGATTGCCCTTGGCGCCAGCGTTTCGGAAAACCGCATCAACAGCACCACCAGCGCCACTGTCACCGACATGGCGGGCGGCATCCTGTTGTCGGGTGTTGCAAGTGACCAGCGCGCCGCAGGCACGCAGGCTGATGGCCGTGCGGTCGATGTCTGGGCGCTGGACGCGGCGATGATCAACGCCACCGTGATGGCGGCAGCCATCGCCGCTGGCTTTGGCCAGACGGGCGTTGCCGTCGCCGGGGCCGGGGCCTTCTCGCGCAACCGCATCGGCGGTGGCGGCGTGGTTGCCGAAATCATCGGCTCTGACATCACCAGCGGCGCGGGCCACATGTCGGTCAAGGCCGACTCCTCGGCGCAAATCCGCAGCATGGTGATCGCGGCCTCTGCCGCGGTCGCGGCGGGTCAGACCGGCGTCGGGGCCTCCATCGGGATGGCCATCGCGGAAAACCAGATCGGCTTTGTGCAGCGGTCCGAACAGGACATCGCCCCGACCTTCGTGGCCGGGCGCGATACGCCCAAGTACATCCACACCGGCAACATCATCTACATCCCCGTCGGCGGTCGCGCGGGCGAGGCCTATCAATACATCGGTCTGGAAACCCTGACGGCGGGCAACTGGCCGACCTTCACCAACAAGGCCGGGGTCGAGCGCGACACGGCGGTGACGGGCGGGGACGTGGTCTATGATGACGCCACGGGCGCCTTCTATACCTATCTGGGCGAAACCGACATTCCGACCACCACCGCGCTGTCGTCCTTCGATTACAGCAACGAGTCGCTGTGGGCGAAAGGGTCGGTTCTGAACCAGCTCGACTATGGCAACGCCGACATGTTCAAGCGCGTTGACCTTGAGCGCCAAGGGGCTGCGGTCCGGGCGCAAATCCAGAGCTCCGACGTCGAGATGACGGGCGGCAATGTCACCGTCACCGCGCTGAACACGGCGGAAATCAACGCCATCACCATCGCGGGTTCTGTCGCCATCGCAGGCGGCCAGACGGCCATCGGCATCGCGGGCAGCGGCGTGGGCGTCACCAACCGCATCGCCACGGACGTGACCGCGCGTGTCGCGGGCGGGTCGGTCATCGCCAACAAGCTGGCGGTCAGCGCACGCGACGACAGCACCATCACGGCGGTCGCTGCGGCGGCCTCCATCGCGGCGGCCTTCGGTCAGACCGGCGTCGCCATCTCGATCGGTGTGTCCATCGCGCGCAACGCCGTGGACAATGACGTGAAGGCCGAAGTGGCCAACGTCACCCTCGTGTCGCTGGACGACGAGGCCGATCCGCTGGTCATCGAGGCCAAGACGGGTGCGGGCAACCTGCCGTCCAATATCGCCACAGGGGGGAATCTCACTTTCGACCGGCTGGATGCCGCCTCGACGGCGGATGATCCCCAGTCGGACCCGGATGCCGCGGCCATGGATGCCGCAACGCTGCTGGCCCTGAAGCGCGCCTTGGAGGATTCCGGGGCCGTGGTGGATGCCGATGAGGCGAACCTGCTGGCAACCTTGCGGATTTCGGCCCTGACCGAAGGACAAAGCTGGTCCATCGTGGACCGGTCGGGCCGTCAATGGACCCTGACGCGCGATGGCAACAGCCTGTCCAGCAAGCGCAGCACGATCTCGGCCATCAGCGCCGCTGCGGCGATGTCGATTGCCGTGGGTCAGGTGGGCGTGGCCGTGGCCGGTGCCGGGGCGTCGTCGATCAACGCCATCACCTCGAACACGCTGGCCCTGCTGACCGATGTGCGCGTCGAATCCTCGAACGCGGGCCGGATCTCCGTCCATGCCGATGACGTGTCGTCCATCGACGCGACGGTGATCGCGGCCTCGGTCGCGGTTGCGGTGGGTCAGGTCGGTGTCGGTGCCTCGGTCGGTGTGGCGATTGCCAAGAACTACATCGGCTTCGATCTGGATGGCGCGGCACGTTCCGACCGTGGCGCCGTGCGCGCCGCCGTGACGGACTTGCGCCTCTTGGGCGAAGGCGGCATCGGTGCGGGCAGCGAGTTGGACATCTCGGCCAACAGCACCCGCAAGATCAACGCGGTTGTCTTTGCAGGCTCCGTCGGGATCGCGGCCGGTATGGTCGGCGTTGCCATCGCCGGGGCCGGGGTGGGTGCGGTGAACCGCATCGCCGGGTCCACGGTCGCCGGAATCTTCGGTGACAACACCAACATCTCTGGCGCGGCGATTTCGGTCCATGCCAGCAACTCCAGCCGCATCGATGCGGTGGCGGCCGCTGTGGCCATCACGGCTGCCTTCGGCGCGGTGGGTGTCGCGGTTTCCATCGCGGCGACCGAAGCGTTCAACGAAATCACCAGCACCGTCGAGGCGCGTATCGCGCGCCTGGCGAATGACAGCGGCATGGGCAGCGTGACCTCGACCGGGACGATCACCGTTCTGGCCGAAGATCGTGCCGAAATCCGCGCCATCGGCGCGGCGGCGGCAGTGGCCCTGAGCGGCGGGGCAGCGGCAATCTCTGTCGCAGGCGCCGGTGTCGGTGCGCGCAACGCCATCGGCACGCAGGTCATCGCTGATGTTGACGGCATGTCGGTCGGGGCTTTGGGCGACATCTCGGTTCGTGCCAGCAGCACGGGCGTCATCGACTCCATGGTCATCGCGGCGGCGCTGGCCGCGGCGGGTGGCGGTGTCGGCGTCAGCGGCGCGGTGGGCGTGTCCATCGCCCGCAACGAGATCGGCTACACCGAATCCGGTCGCGCGGTGAACTACTACACCAACGCGATCGCACCGTCGCAGATCCTTGCGGGCAATGTGGTGATGATCACCGAGGGCGCGCGCAAGGGACAGAAGTTCGAATACGTCGGGCCGAACACCATCCACGGGTCGGGCGTCACCGGGCGTGTCGACCTGTCGCGCATGGATTATGCCAACTCCACCCTCTGGCGCGAGGTGGGCCGCACCCGCAACGCGGCGAGCGTCACCGCCCGGATCAACGACTCGGACGTCATCAGCACGAATGGTGACGTGGTTGTCCGCGCGACGTCGGAACAGAAGATCCTGTCGATGGTGCAGGCCGTGACGGCGGCGCTGTCGGGCGGCGGTATCGGCGTGGGCGTGGCGGGCTCGGGCGCTTCGGCGACCAACCGTCTGGCCACGGATGTGCAGGCGCTGGTCCAATCCAGCACCGTGACCGCTGGCGATGAAGTGTCCCTCCTGGCCACCGACAATTCCACCATTGACGCCGTGACTGGCGCCTCGGCCCTGTCCGCCAGCTTTGCTGCCATCGGCGCGGGCATGGCCATCGGCGTGGCGGATGCGACGAACCTTGTCGAAAACCGTGTACGGGCGGAATCCGTCTCGTCGGATCTCGTGGCGCATGGCGCGGGCGGCGATGACCACAATGCCATCACCATCGAGGCCTATACCGGCGTCACGCCGGAGCAGGCGGGCATCAGCAACTCGCTGACCGCCGCAGAGCTGACGGACCTGTCGGGCACCGCGATGGACGACAACGGCGATCCGCTGGCCTCGGACATCGCTGACGATGATGCGCTGCGCGCACGGCTTTATTCCGATCTCAAGACCGCAGGCGTCGGCCTGCGCGGCACCGCGGCCGATCTGCGTGTGTCCGAAGTGACGGAAGGCACCCGCTGGGCGGTTGTGGACGTCGCCTCGGGCCGTCAGTGGATTCTGGACAAGGGTCAGGGCACCAACCTGACCGCGACCCGCGTCACCATCAACGCCCTGTCGCAAGCGGCGGCGCTTGCCTTGGCGTCGGGCGGTCTGGCGGGTGTGGCGCTGGCCGGGGCGGGGGCCAATGCGGTCAACGTCGTGAACACCGACACCGTGGCCCGTCTGACGGGCAACAAGACTTCGGACGGCACGCAGGCCACGGCGGCGGGCATCCGCGTCGAGGCGGCCTCCGACAGCAAGATCCAGTCCACCGTTCTGGCCACCTCGCTGGCGGCGGCGGGTGGCATGGGCGCGGCGGGTGTGGCCATCGGGGCCGCCCTGTCCACCAACTACATCGGCTACAACCTGTCCGGTGCCACGGGCACGACCAATGCCAATGACACCAACACTGCCGTTGCCGGGCGGACATGGGCCGTGATCGAAGATGCCAAGGTCACCGCGAATGGCGGTGACTCGCAGGTCCTGTCGCGCGCGGGCCAGACCATCAACGCGCTGGTCATCGCGGGTGCGGGTGCTGTCGCTGTCGGCGGAGTCGGCATGGCCGCCGCCGGGGCAGGGGTGGGTGCACGCAACTGGATCAACGCCGATACCGCCGCCCGCCTGACGGGCTCTGCATTGGATGTGACCGTTGACGCGCTGACCGTGCGCGCCAGCAACGCCGCGCGGATCGAAGCCGTGGCCGGCGCCATCGCCTTCTCGGTTGGTGGTGGTTTTGCGGGCCTTGCGATTTCCATCGCGGCCTCCGAGGCGGACAACCGCATCACCTCGACCACCACGGCCGAGATCGTGAACGGTGGCAACACCGGCATCCTGCGCGCCAAGGTGGGCGGCGTGACGGTGGACGCACAGGACACCGCGCATATCGCGGCCCTTGGTGCGGCTGTCGCCATCAGCATCGCGGTCGGCGTGGTCGGTATCGCAATCGCCGGGGCCGGTGTGGGGGTGGTCAACACCATCTCGACCCGGACCGAGGCTGAAATCGGTCAGATCACCGTCGGCACCGCCACGGACGTCTCTGTGACGGCCAAGGGATCGGACACGATCTCGGCCAATGTGATCTCGGCTGCCGTGTCGATCGGCGGCGGTCTGGGCGCGGGTGCGGCTTCTGTCGGGGCTTCCGTGTCGCAGAACCTGATCGGGTCGTTCGGACGGCCGGATGGCAAACGCGCAGGGGCCTTCGCCCTTGTGTCCGAGGGTGCCAAGATCTCGACTGCGGCCGAAGCGGAAAAACTGGATACGGGCAGCGTCACCGTCACCAACGGCACCTTCGCGAAGTCGCGCGATGGCAAGCTTTATCAATACCTTGGTGCGGCCGATAAGGTCGTGTCGCTGGCGGCGGTCGATTTCGACACCGACACCGACTGGTTCCAGGTGGGTCGCCCGGTCGCGGGGGTTGGCATCGTTCTGCCGACCACGGCGGACCTGACCCAGTTGCTGGAAGGCACCATCGTCACGGCCAATGGCAAATTCTATCGCTACTTCAAGCCCAAGGCCGAAGAGTCCATCGCCTCGAACCCCGAGCAATGGTACGTCGTCCTGTCGCAGACCGAACGCTCTGCCGCACAGACCGTTGTCACGGACCTCGTGACCAATGACGTCTACACCAGCGGTGGCGATTACTTCGTCTGGTTGGGCGCGGGCAGCCCGGCTTCGGGCACGACGCCGGAATTCAACAGTGGCGACTGGTTGCGCGCACGGGTGCTGGACAACGCGACGCTGTTCACCGACCTGAGCGTTCCGCAGGACGTCACCACGGGCGATTTCATCCGCACGGCGGACGGCGCCTATCGCTACACGGGGTACACCGCCTCGGGCCTGAACTGGATTTCGGGCGGCGCGGACGAAAGCTCGTTGACGGGCGGCTACACCGACAGCTTGCCGGATCGTGTGGTGACCCTCTCTGTTCCCACGACCGGGACCAATGCCAGCGTCACGCGTCAGGATGTGGCGGCCTATTCGGATGGCGGCTTCGATCCGGACTCCGCGCTCAAGATCAGCGGCACCCATACCGGGACCGAGGAAACCACCGTGCGTGCCACCTTCGCGGCGGGCAGCGGTGACGAATACCGTGCCGGGGCGAAGGACCTGTTCTTCCGCATCAACGGCTTCGATCTTGCCGATGCCGACAAGGTCAAGATTCTGGCCAAAGACAAGAACGGCAACGCCCTGACGGTCACCGTGACCAAGGATGACGGCGCGTCCCATACCGACGTGGCCGGCACCGGCGCGGATGCCGGGGCCCGCATCCTGACGGCAGGCGCGCGCAGCGGCACCGCCGATGACGCCGCCCGCGAGGGATCGGTCCTGATCAACATCTCGGGCGTCGTGGCGACGCTGGAGATCAGCTACATGGGTCAGGGCGACATCGAACTGACCGACCTGCAGTTCGTGCTCGATCCGCGCACCTCGGCCGATTACTTCGCCGGGGTTGCCGACGGGCAGCAAATGCTGACCGCAAACGACTCGATCTTCCCGCTGTGGAAGGAAGAGACCCAGCTTGTCATCATCACCGCCTCGAACCACATCGATGCGACCGTGCCGCTGACGGCCGATTATGCGACGGTCCAAGGCAGCGTGATGGCGATCACCGAAGACGGTGAGACCCGCTACTACCAGCGCGTCAGCAGCAAGGCGCTGACCGTCAATCAGGACTATCTGACCGCAACCACCGCGCAGCAGGGCGGTGGGACGGAACTGACCTACAAGGTGTCGGGCGACTGGGCCGACATCACCGAACAGGCCGTGCAGGATTCCGACATCAAGTCGTCGGGCTCTGTCGCGTCGGGTGATGTGCTGCGCGTGGTGTTCAACGGCGCGGAACGCTTCTTCCGCCTGAAGGGCGACACCGCGATCACGGTGGATGCCGACTATGCGCGGGGCGTTGTGGACGGCAAGGACCAGTGGTCGCCGGTGGGCGATGCCAGCGTCAACCGGACATGGACCGACCGGACCGTTGTCATGGATGCCGACAAGCGGATGCGGGTGCACATCGCACCGCAGACCGTTGACACCAGCGTCACCGACGCTGGCTGGGAAGAGATGACCGAAGCGCCGCTGGACGCGAACTTCGACGACTTGCGCAACTATGTGGTGATGGGCAAGAAGCTCTACACCCTGCGCCCGGCGATGCTTGTCCAGAACACCGATGGCCAGATGTACCAGTACAAGCGCACGGCGCCGGTTCTGGTCGATCAGGATCTGTTCGCGATCAACTACGCCACCGACCCGAACTGGGTGAACCTCGCCAGTGGCGCGGCGACCGGGGCGAACATCACGGTCAAGGCCGAGATGTCGTCCAACATCACCGCCTTCGTGGGGGCCTTTGCCGTGGCCGTGGCCGCGGGTGGGTACGGGCAGTCCGGCGCCGGTTCGGGCGCACAGGGCGTGAACATCATCGATTATGACACTGTGGCCGATGTCTATGGCGCAGAGCTGACGGCGGCGCTGGGGACGATCACGGTCGCGGCGCAGGATACCAGCAGCATCATTGCCGATGTCAAATCCGCGTCGATCGCCGCCACTTACGCTGCGGCGGGCTCGGCCATTTCCATCGGCGTGTCGCTGGCGGATGCCACCATCGGCGGTAACGTGCGTGCGGCGATGCGCGACAGCAGCGTGGTTGCGGCCAAGGGTCTGGACATTCTGACCACCGACAACCGCTACATCAGCGTCGTGTCCGAAGCGTCGTCGATTGCCGCCTCGAACGGCTTTGGCGGGGCGATGTCGGGTGGCGGGGCCAATGCCACCATCACCGACCGCGGCACGCGCGAAGCGCTTCTGACCGGCAACGGGACCCAAAGCGTCAATCTGATCGGCGCAGCGCGGGTGCTGTTGACCTCGGAAAGCCGGCTTGAGGCGAATATCTCCTCGATGTCCATCGCGGCGGGGATGTTTGCGGTTGCGGCCTCGGGGGCTGTGGCCATCGTCAATGCGGCGGGCCAGTTCTATGCCCGCGCCGAAGGTGTGGATGTCACGGCCTCGTCGCTGACCGTCAACGCCACCCGTCTGATGTCGTCCCAAGCCATGGTGCGCGGTCTGAGCGTCGCCACCACGATGGGTGTGGGCGCGTCGGTCGCCACCGTGCAGATCAGCTCTGACGTCCGCGCCTTTGCGGGCGGTGCGGGGGCGACCTTCACGCTGGGCTCCCTGTCGGTTGCGGCACGGTTGGCCGCGTCTTCGGGTCGCGACCTGTCGGATGTGCAGGCCTATGCCTCGGGCGGTGGTCTGCTGTTGGGCGTGCAATCGACCAACGCCACCTCGATCAACCGCGCGACGGTCCTGTCCGGGCTGAGCGGCGGCACCTTCTCGGTCACCGGAGCGCTGGCGGTCACGTCGGATGCCACCGGGCGTCAATATGCGCGGTCGCGCGGCATCGCGGGCGGTCTGATCGGGATCGGTGCGACCGATGGCACGCTGTCGTCGCTGTCCACCGTGAACAGCACGGTGTCGGCCAACACGACCGTGTCTTACGCGGGGTCCATGCAATTGGCCGCCGCGGCGGTCGATGAAAACTATCTGGACATCGAGGCGGGGGCCTACGGCCTCGCCTCCGGCGCGGCGGCCAAGGGCACGACCAACGCCAACAGCTCTGTCTTCACGGGCTTCCTTGATGGCACCTCGATCAGCAACCGCGCACTTGTGCGGGTTGCGGGCACGCTGACCATCGCGGCCACCTATCGCGCGATGCCGACCGGCATCCTGACCACGAGCGCCTTTGGCGCCATCGCGGGTTCGGGCGCGGACATCACCCACAATGTGGGCGGACGCACGCAGGGCCGGTTCGGCAACTATTCCGACGTCATGGCCGGGGCCATCGACGGGATCGTTGCGAACGCGCTGAACGGCAGCAGCTTTGTCGACGCAAAGACGGGCGGTCTGGCCTCGGGCGCAAGCTCGACCACCAACACCAACATCAACTTCACGGCCGAGTTCATCATCGGCCAGAATGCCAAGCTGGAAACCACGCTGGATGCGGGCAACCTGAAGCTGAAGACCGAAAACGCGCTCAAGCATGCGGACCGGGTGAAACTGGTCACGGGCGGCGCGATCTCGGGGGCGGGCGCTTACGGGAACCTGACCGCCAATGATCTGGTCTCGCAGATCATCGTGTCCGAGAACGCGCGCATCTATGCCGCGGGCACGCTGGAACTGGAAGCCACGCATGTTGGCAACACCAACCTGCAATCCTATTCGGAAACCTTCGGTGCGGCGACGGTGGCCATCGGCACCGCCACGACCATCGTGACGCCGATCCAGCAGATCCTGTTCAAGGCCGGGTCCATCACGCAGGCCGAAGGCAACATCTACGCCTCGGCCGGGTCCAACAAGGATCTGGTCCTGCCCGATCAAAGCTACAGCTCGCGCGTGGACAACTTCGCCGGCTCGGCGATCCCGATCAGCGATCTGAAGACCATCGCGCTTTATGAAGCCGACAACCGCGTCCACATCCAATCCGGCGCGCGGCTGGAAGGCTTTGCCAACATCGACCTGAACGCCGATGGCTGGGGCGATGTCGGGGTGACCGGCGTGGCCAAGGCCACCAACTGGACCTCTGCCGTGGCCAGCGCCTTGGGCGGCGGCAACGTGGGCTCCGGCAACGGCAAGCGTCGCGCCGAGTCCTTCGGCGAGGTGATCAACGACGGGACCGTGGTCACAGGCCAGCGCCGCAACCGCATCCTGTTCACCAAGGTGGACACGGTGACGGGTCTGACGGTCGTGGACATGTCCAAGACCGTGAACATCAACAACGTGGCGACCGGCACCACGGTGGACGAATTCGGAAATCCGACGATCCGCTTCACCTCGGCGCGGGCGGGTCTGCAGGCCCCGCAATTCATCGAAATCGAAAAGGCCAAGGCCAACCTCGCGATCTATTCGGCCTCGACCAACCAGACGATGAAGAACTTCTACATCCAGCAGATCGCGCGGCTTGAGGAAGAGCTGCTCTTGCTGGGTCTGGCGGAGCGGCGCGGCAGCGCCGTCATCCCGACCGCTCCGGTGGTCGAGGTTGTGACCGTCGCCCCGGTGAACGCGCAGGCAGGCCGGGTGCGGGTGCTGTCGGACTACTTCTATGGTTCGGGCACCTTCGACGTGCCAAAGAGCGCGCGGATCGAAATCCATCACAACTCGCCGGCGCAACTCGTGATCGAAGCGCTGTCGATCCCGATGTTCAACGGCGGCATCTACTACAACGGCAAGGACATCACCGTCGGGTCCGCAACCTCGGCGCAAGTGCAGGCCAAGGCCAAGGCCGAGAACGACTTCAACGTCGGGATGAACAACCAGACCTATAACGGCGACGACAATCTGGGCCGCTATTCCAGCGCGTTCAACGCGCCCAGCTTCACGCTGTCGGCGGCCTCGTTGTCGTCGGGTTCGACGGATCCGGAAATCATCATCGACGTGGGCAACATCGCGCTTTACGCCGATCCGCGGACCGGGGCCGTTCCGCCCGCGCAGACGATCACCATCAAGGGCAACGTCAATGCCCCGACCGCCAAGCTGACGGTCAAGAACCCGTCCAACGGCGGCTCGATCATCGTCACCGGCGAGGTGATGGTGAAGTCGCTGGTGCTGGAATCGAAATCCTCGGTCAGCATCTCCGGCGTGCAGCAGGCCCATATCGGCGGCGATCCCATCGGGAACTTCGTCCCGCTGTACTATCAGGGCGTCTATAACCCCGAAGTGGCCTTGGGTCGTCAGATCGGTCGCAGCGACTATTCGACCAACAACGGCATCACCAACATCAAGGCCGAGCGGGTCACTGTCGATGCCGAATGGCTGAACCTGAACGGCACGATCCAGGCTGGCAGCAAGGTGTTCAACCTGACGCTTGACCAAAGCATTGCCAACCAGATCCTTGCCGCACAGCGTGGCGGGGCGAACTACACCACGATCGAAGTCCCCAATGCCCCCGACTTCACGCTGATCTACGACCGCCAGTCGGCCCAGCTTATCGTCAAGGCCCTGCGGCCGGGCGGCGGCGTGGTCGATCTGTCGGGCCGCGTCGTGAACACCGGCTATGGCCGCGTGATTGCAAACGGCGGCTACCCGGAAATCACGATCACCAACAACATCAACATGGCGCAGTTCAGCACGCAGTGGGATCTGGTGGTCGAGGATCTCGACACAGACCGCCGCGGCCTCGGCCAGATCAAGATCACGGACAAGCAGACCGGCTGGTTCACCCTCTACACGGTGAACGAGAACAGCACCGTCAAGGTCGAGCGTGACCGCGTCATGGGCGGCGCGTACAGCGTGACCAACTACGGCAGCGCCGGTGGCGGCGAGGCGTGGATGGAGGCCAACCTGCCAGATTACGCGCCGCAGGCGGGCATGCGCTATGCATGGGTCATCGGTCAGGAAACCCGGACGCGCGAAACCGCGCGTTGGGAAGAATCCAACTGGCTGGGGATCTTCAACCTCGGGTCGCGCGGGATTCCGGTTCCGCCGGTCACCCAGACGCTGTCCTCGGCGCTGGTGCCGGATTCCAACTACTTCTATTCGGCACCGTGGCAAGCCAACGATGCCTATGTCTACGCCTATGACGAGGTGATCACCTCGGCAACGGAATGGAAGCAGACCTATTACAACGTCCGCTCCAGCTGGTACGGCAAGAAGACCTACACCTATCAATACAACCGCAACGTGGGTAAGTTCCTGACCCACAGCCACTCGGTGAAGGCCGACTACGCCATCGACATCGACTTCCTGTGGAACGATCAGGGCAAGGTCGATATCGACGCCAAGGGCGCGGACCTGATCATTGACGGTCGCATCACCAACACGCTGGGCGCGGTCACGCTGGCCTCGCAACGCGACGTGACGGCGAAATCTTCGGTCGATCCGGAATCGCCGACGGGTGGTGGCCAGCCCAAGGCCAACATCATGGGCCGCCAGATCACCATCACGGCGGGCGGGCGCATCGGCACCGACAGCACGGCGCTGCCGATCACGATCAGCACCCCGAAGAATGGGGCCTCGGCGGTCGGATACCGGCTGGATGCGACGGCCGTCACCGGCATCAACATCCGCCAATACACCGGCACGCTGCGGGTCGGCACGGTCTCGGCCGCTTCGGGCGATACCCGTGCGGCGGTCATCCTGTCCAACGACGGTTCCTACAACCCGTCCAACAGCAATGATCTTGGCGGGATCGTGCGTGCCGCGGGCGGCAGCCACCTGATCAGGGGCGGCGCGATCACCCTCAACAGCACCAAGGGCGGAATCGGTCTTGCGGGCAGCGGTACGGCAACGACTGATCAAGTCTATGCCAATTCAATCTTGATCGATACCGGCGTCACCTCGGACGACGTGCTGACAGTCCTGTCGGCGGATGACGTCTACCTGCGTGAGATCAACGACGGCAATTCGGGCCGCTCGGATGATCTGCGGGTCAAGGAAATCAGTGCTGCCGGCATGGCGGTCTGGATCAACGTTGAAAACGGCAGCCTCGTGGACGGCAACGGCAAGGAGGTGGTCGACGAACGCGCCGTCTCTGAACTGATGGGCACGGTCTGGACCGACATGCAACTGACCGCCGACACCGGCGGCAACCAGAAGGTCGAGGACGCCAAGACCCAGCTGCGCGCCACCAAGACGCGCGAGTATTCGACCTACTGGACATGGCGCGCGGCGCAAGAAGCGGCCTATGACACCTATTGGACCACGCGCGGCACGCAGGAAGAGGCGGGCGTCCTGTCCGACGTTCTGGCGGGCGATGCCGAAATCGTCTTCAGCGATGCGCGTGAAGCCGAACTGCTGGCGGATTACCGCGCCAAGATCCTGACCAATCTGGAACCGCAGTGGGGTCTGGTCACCGGCACGGCTGCCGTGAACGCGAGCATCTCCGTGACCTGGGGCCGCACCACCCGCACCGTGATCACGGCGGCGAACGGCACTTGGAGCGCGTCCTTCTCGAAGGCCGACCTCGAGGGCGTCGATGAGGCGACGGCACCGACCGTCACGGGCACCTACGGCAACCTTGTCACGCAGCGCGGGGCCTCCGATGCGGCGGTCACCACGGCGGCGGAGAAGCTGCTCGCAGCCTATCGCACGCGGGCCACGGCCGAATTCCGTCTGCTCGATGGGGTCTTCGGTCTGGCGACTTATGGTGCGGTGACCGGCACGGCGTCGGCCGGGGCCACGGTCAGCGTCACATGGGGCGCGGCCACCGTCTCGACCAAGGCCGATGTCTTCGGGCGCTGGTCTGCGGCCTTTGCCTATGACGACGTCCATGCCCTGTCGGAGTCTGTCGCCCCGACCGCGACCGGCGGCACCGTTGCCAACTACACGCGCGGCATGAACAATGCCGACTTCGACTCGGCGGCCTATCTTGACCTCGTGCTGGCCGATGACGGTCTGCATGACCTGCTGCTGGCGTCGGGCGACACGGTCTCGCTGCTGCGCGTCTATGCCGAAGAGGCGTTGAAGTCCGGCTCGGCCACGGCAACGCTGGCACGGGCCACGACCGCCCAGCTTGACAGCGCCACGGCGACGGCGGCGACCTCACTGACGACGCTGGTGAATTCGCGGTCCGAACAGTTCCGCATCCTGTCCACCTATTATGCCGAAACCACCTATGCCACCTTGGCAGGGACCGGGACGGCGGGCGCGACGGTCACGGTGTCGTGGAACGGTGTGACCCGGACGGGCAAGGTCTATGGCGATGGCCGCTGGGCCGTGGCCTTTACCGAAGCCCATATCGGCACGCAGGCGACCGAAACTTCGGTCACGGCCTCGACCGGCAGCGCCACGATCACCAAGCGTGTCATCGGTGCGCTGAACACCGATTACATCGTGCCGCTGACCACCAACGAGGAAAACACCATCTCGGGGTCGATCAAGGTCTGGTCGTCGGACGAATTGATCTATGGCTTCGGTGGCGGTCTGCTCAAGCCCGTCACCGATACCAACACGGCCATCGAAGATGACAACATCATCGCCGGGTCGTTCAACTTCACCGTCGCGGGCAACGTCGGCCTGACCGAAGGGCAGGAACTGATCGACCTGAACTCCACCCTGACCGGGCCGCAGCGCCTGCTTCTGGCGGCGGCGGAACGGTCGGACGTCAACTTCCTGTTGACCGACCGCATCGCGGCAACGGTGAACTTCTCGGTCACCGGCAACCGTCTGGACCGGCGGTCTGGCACCACCGGCACGGCCTTCAACACGATCTTCAAGGCCGGAGACGTGTTGCAGATCGAAGGGCGCACCGCCAACGCGACCGAGACCCGCTTCTTCACCATCGCTTCGGTGACGGCGGACCGGATCACCTTCACCTCCACGGGCCGCGTCGTCGGCGCGATGGAAAACAACATCGACGTCTACCTGTCCTCGGTCAGCCTCAACCCGATGGGCAATGACGCGACGGCGCTGGCCACCATCGACGCCTCTGACCTGCGCAAGGTCATCAGCGTTGACGGGCAGAAGTTCACCGGCTTCGCGGTCGGCGACGAGATCGTTCTGACCAACTTCTCGGGCTCTGCCGCAGGGATCACGGCGGCCGGCAAGCGGCCGTCGGCCAACGTGAACACGGCGTTGCCGCCCTATGTCATCACGTCGATCGCGTCGGACGGATCGTGGGTCAAGTTCGACCGCGACCTGACAGCGGAAGCCAACATCGCCATCAACCTGCGCCAGAACATCATCCTGAAATGGGTGCAGGTGCAGCTGCGCGATGACCTGAACATCAGCGTCAGCGGCACCGTCAAGGGCTCTGCGGGCGGGGATACCTTCCTGTCCTCGGAAGGCGACATCCGTCTGGACCTCGTCACCGCCGGCGCTTCGGCGCGCATCAAGGCGGGCGACAGCCTGATCAGCGTGCTTTCGGGCACGACCGACAACGTCCGCGCCGTCAAGAGCATCGTGTTCGAGGCAGGCCAGGGCAACATCGGCTCGTCCACCAACCGGCTGTGGTATGACATCACCGGCGGCACGGTCTACAACATGACCGCCCGCGCGGCGGGCGACGTCTGGCTGGGCGAGACCCAGGGCGATGCGATGATCGGCTCCATCTTCTCGAAGGCGGGGAATGTCGATTTCTATGCCGCCGGGGTGGATGCCAACATCGTCGACGCGGCAAACAACGCCTTCGTCAAGATCGAGGCCAACGACATCCGCCTGCGCGCCAATGGCAGCATCGGCAGTGCATCGAACCCGTTCGAGATCGAGGCCCGCGGCGCGGGCAACGTGGCGGGCACGGGTTGGGTCACGCTGATGGCGGGCACCGATGGCGATGACGACATCGTGGTCCATGCGCCGAACGGCAACATGATCCTGCGCAACGTCTATGCCGGTGGCGACGTGACGCTGGAAGCGCTGCTCAGCATAACCGATGGCGTCGACCTGATCGACCCCACCGACATCTACAGTGCCGAAGACACCACGACCGGGCTCGTGCGCGCCGACATCACGGCGAACTCGATCACCCTGACGGCGTGGAACGGCGCCATCGGGGCGGCGGGCAACGAACTTGACATCGACATGTCGCAAAGCCGCGATGGTCTTCTGACCACGTGGTCGGGCCTCGACACCTATGTCAACGAAGCCCAAGGCAAGGGTGATGTCCGGCTGAACACCGTCGGCACGGCACCCATCGCACAACTGACCACGATCAACCTGACCGGCACCTATGCCGTGGGTGACATGGTCCAGGTGACCATCGAAGGTGACAGCGTCACCTACACGGTCAGCGAATATGACCTGACCGAAGACGGTGTGGGCGGCGATTCCGTCACCGGATCGTCCTTGGCGGCCCTGAGCAACATCGCCGCCAAGATCGTGGCGCTGCTTAATGCGGCTTCGGCCATCTCTGCCCGGCTCGTCGCCGCGGCACAGGCCGCCAGCATCACGCTGTCGGGCCGCATCGCGGGCGAAGCCTTCGGCGTCGTGGTCCAGCGCAATGGCGCATCCAGCGGTGTCTCGGTCAACGAGACCATCGCAGCGGCACCGGGTCACTCGGCCTTCATCACCGCGGTCAGCGGGTCGATCTTCAACGCGGCTCCGACCGGCACCTCCAACGTGTCGGGCGGCAAGGCCTTCCTCTTCGCCGCCAATGACATCGGCGAGGTGGACAATCCGATCCAGACCGTCGTGGGAACGCTGCAAGGCGAGTCGACCACGGGCGACACCTATCTGGTCAACACCGGTGACCTGACCATCCGTGCCTTCAGCGGCGGCGCAGACAGCACCGGCATGAAGGCCGGTGGCCAGATCCAAGTGACGGCCAAGAGCCCGATCACCATCTCGTCGGATGTCTATGCGGCGGGCAATATCATCTACATCGCGACGGACAGCCCGTCCGACAACCGCGACAACCTGACGATCGAAGGCGGCGTCACCGTGCGCTCCTACAGCGGAGAGATCATGCTGTTCGCGGGGGACAACCTCTCGATCGCGGCCTCCGCGACGGTCAGCGGTGAACATGGCCTGTCGCTGAACACGGATGTCGGCGGCGGCGTGGACGGCGGCGGCGGCAACGTCACCATCGCCGGCAAACTGGCGACCGGTTCGGGCAAGCTGTTCATCGGCACGTCGGACGCGGCCGACACGGTGACCATCGCGGCAACCGCCGAGTTCGACCTTGGCAACGCGCCCGTCGAAGGGGTGATGAGCGATTTCGTCCTCGCCACAGGCGGCGGGTCGGACTCCATCTTCATCCGGGGTGCGATTTCGGCCGATCACATCGTGATCACCACCGGAACCGGCAATGACAGCCTGACCACCACGGCCGACCTGACCGCCATCGGCGTGTTGGGCGCGCAGAATGCCCGGATCGGTGGCGATATCCGCATCGACATGGGCAATGACAGCGACGCCTCCGACAGCATCAGCCTCGGCGGAGACCTGACGGCGGCGCGCGATGTCGTCGTGACCAAACTGCCGACCACGGAACACAGCGTGGTCATCGGCATCGACAAGGACGCCGACCCGCTGAAGCCCGCCGTGGGCCAGGTGGGCGAGGTCACCGTGTCCACCGCCCAGATGGCCAACGAGATCGAGGTCACCTTCGATGCGGCCATCGTCAACCCGGTCATTGCCCTGACCGGCCATGCGGCCAACGCCCCCTACACCCTGCGTGTGACCAGCTACACCAACACCGGGTTCAAGTTCCGGGTTGAAAACTGGCTGGGCAATGCTGCCTCCTTGTCGGCAAACCTGAAGGTCAACTGGTTGGCCGTCGCCGAGGGCTCGCATCTGCTGGCCGACGGCCGCGCGGTCGAGGCCAAGCGCGTCACCGCCAGCAGCACGGCTGCGACGGTCACGTTCGACACGGCCTTCACCCAGTTGCCGGTGGTTCTGACCTCGGTCATGTCCGGCATGGGCACCGAGGCCGCCACCGCCGATGCCTATGACATCGGCCAAGGCAGCATGACCCTGCGTCTGAAGGCACGCGATGCCGATAGCAACGGGGTTGCGGCGCAAACGGTGGGCTACATCGCCTTGTCGGCCGCGACGACGACCCTCTCGGGGACTGTCGTTCTCAAGCCCAATGCCTTGACCATGTCGAACGGGTCTGTGGACTACGGCCAGACCTTCGCCGATGCGGTGGTCTTCGGCCAGCGCCAGACGCTGGTCGATGGCGATGCCGGCACGACCGTCATCGTGACGGAAGGCGCGACCTCGGCCACCCTGCGCTTTGAGGAAGAAAGCACCGACGGCACGCATGGCGCCGAAACCCTGGGCTTTGTCGCCTTGGCCAAGGGGGTCTTCCCGACCTCCGGACGCAATCCCGTCACGGCGGCGGCGGTGCAGACCGGCGAACGCGTGACCGTGGAACGCGATGGCAGCGTGGCGATCTACGCCTATCTGGGCAGCAACGCGACCATCGACCTCGCGACGGCGGATTACAGCAACACCACGCTGTGGGCGCTGGAAACGAACAACGCGTCCGACACGGGCATCCTGACGATGACCGCCAGCTCTGGCGGCAGCGTGACGGCGGGCCGTGACGTGCTGATCCGGACCGGCGGCGGCGCGGATGTGCTGACGCTGAACGGAACGGTCGAGTCGGGCCGCGACATCCTGATCCAGACGGATCAGGGCGCGGACAGCCTGACCACCAGCGCCGCCTTCACGGCCGAGCGTCACCTGACCATCGAGGCAGGCGGCGGCACGGACACGCTGGTGATCGGCGCGGCCATGACGACCAACACCGGCGCCCTGACCGTCAATCTGATGCTGGGCGACGAATCCGGGACGGCTGCGGTGCCGAACCGTCAGGTGTTCCGCATGTCGGGCGCCCTGTCGGCGGCGACGCATCTGCAAGTGCTCGCCTCGGGCACCGTGGGCAACGATATCACGGTGACGGGCGTCTCTACCGCCGGAGATGACATCCTGTTCCGCACCGACAAGGGCGCGGACGTGATCACCATCAACGGCAACGTCCAGGCCGATAACGTGACCATGAGCCTTGGGGCCAACGATGACCGCCTGGCGATCACCGGCACGGTGAAGTCGGTCGGGGGCACGGACTCCACGGTTGACACGCAGACCACCTATGGCGACATCACCTTCGACTTCGGGACCGATGCCGACACGCTGGACAGTCTGGTCCTTGTCGGATCGTTGGACGCCGAGCGCGATGCCCGCATCCTGAAACTGCCCAAGACCGAATACGAGGCGACCATCGGTCAGGTGCAAAGCCAGAAGGTCGAAAAGGGCGAACGCGTCACGGTCCGCGACGGTGCGGCGGTGATCTACGAGTTCATCGGCTTTGCCGCAAAGACCTATGATCTGGGCGATGCGTCGATCTACACGAACAAGGCCTTCTGGAAAGTGGTCAGCAACTTCTCGGAGAACACCGGGAAACTGACCGCCAGCCTGAGCGCCAAGGGCGAAGTCAAGGCCGGACGTGACCTGATCGTCTGGACCGGTGGCGGCGATGACGTCTGGACGACCGTCGGTCTGATGGACGTGACGCGCAACGTGCTGTTCCGCATGGACCGGGGCCTTGACCGCGTGGTCGCGGCCGAGGACATCACCACCGAAACCGGGGTGATCGCCTTTGAAATGGGCGACAGCCCGGCCACCGACCGCGGTCCGTTCGCCGACAAGAACGCCCGTCCGCAGGAAGTGGTGTTCGACAAGGGCGCCATCATCACGGCCGGGACCGATCTGATCGTGACGTCGAATGACGCAGGCGACTTCCGTCTGCTGGCAACCGCCGACGTGGTCGCCGGACGCGACATCCTGATCACCACCGAAGGCGGGCGCGACCTGTTCGACTTCGACACCACGATCACCGCCACGCGCAACATCATCGTGCAGAGCGGCGTCGAAACCGACGTCATGATCGTGGCCGAAGGGATCGAGGCGACCGAGGGCGCGATCTACATCGACCTCGACATCGGCAACGAGCGGGATCTGTCCCTGCGCCAGCAACTGGAACTGACGGAAGGTCCGCTGGTCGCGGGCACCAGCCTGACGGTTCTGGCCTCGGGCAAAGCGGGCACCGATGTGACCACGACGGGCACATGGGAAACCGGCACCTTCGCGCGTCTGTCGCTGGGCACCGGCAATGACACCATCACGCATGTCGGTTCCATCGACGTGGGCACCTACCTGTCGGCCTCTCTGGCCGCGGGGACGGATTCCGTCCTGATCGACGGGGCCGTGACCACGGGCGAGTTGGTGTCGATCGACCTTGGCGCCGGTCCGGCCTCCTCGGCCACCGGCAGCAAGGCGACGGGCCCGGAAACGCTGCAAGTCACGGGCGACCTGATCGCGGGCACCTCGATCAGCCTGCTGAAATCGGGCACCGATGCCGCGACCGTCACGATGGACAGCAAGCTGTCCGCCGCGACCTTCATCCTGACCCGCATGGGCAGCGGTGATGACACGCTCCTGTTCAGCGACACCGTCACGGCGGGAACCGACCTGACGCTCAGCACGGGCGGCGGGGTGGATACCGTCACCTTCGCCAAGGCCGTGCGCGCCACGGCGGGCAGCGCTCTGCTGGACTTCGGCGCGGTGCGCGCCGACCGCAGCCGGCTGACCCTGTCCGACACGTTGCGGGCAGGCGTGGACATCACCCTTGTCAACACCGGCACGGGCGGCCTTACCACCACCATCGCGGCCGCCGTCACGGCGGGACGCAACATCGTCCTGGATACCGGCGACGGTTATGACGTCATCGACTCCAAGGCGGTGATCTCCGCAGGCCGCAACATCACCGTGACCATGGATGGCGGCGGCGACACCCTCACCCTGTCGGCGGCAGCGGGTCTGTCCGCCAAGGGCGACGTCTCGGTCAACATGGGCGACTTCGACGGCATCGCCGACGAAGCCAAGGCGCTTGGCAAGATCGACGCGGGCGGCGGGCTGGTCATCAGCAACCGCGGCGCGGGTCCGTCGAACCTCGACCTGACCGGCGGCGAGATCGTCGCAGGCAAGGGCGGCTTCACGCTGCAAACCGGCGATGGCGCGGATACCGTGGGCATGACCGGGCTGGTCATCACCTCGGCCGGTGCGATCACGCTGGACTTCGGCGGCGGCGATGACGTCGTCACCGGGCAGGGCGGCCAGCTTTCGGCGACGGACACCCTGACCCTGCGCTTCGGCGCGGGCAATGACCGCGCGGGCTTTACCGGCATGGACCTGTCGGGCGACAAGGTGATCTTCGATCAGGGCGACGGCAATGACCTGCTGATCCTGACCGATCTGACCAACCTGGGCGGCACCTCCAGCATCCTGGGCGGCCTCGGCAATGACGAGGTCCAGATCATCCGGCTACCGGCGCAGAAGTCAGGCGATACCCTGACCATCGACGGTGGCGACGGCGCGGACACCACCCGCATCCAGATGTATGGCGGCCAAACCGGCGAAGGCATCTCCTATGACATCGCCGTCCGCGATACGGGCAATGCCAAATCCGGCGCCGACCTTCTGGACGTGCGTGGCACCGACGAGGAAGACCTCTTCCTCGTCCGGGACGGGGTGCTTGCCCTGCGCCACGGGACCTATGCCGAACTGGAATCCGGCAATTTGCCGGGCAGCCAGGAACGCATCCTCTACGACTCGTCGCAGGACGGCGGGCT
>JACCDI011754614.1_pt1 | contig 39541 bp, 34 predicted proteins | sample 7442791 | NCBI WGS metagenome assembly JACCDI01 (sample SAMN15323434, study PRJNA562643) | freshwater metagenome | isolation source: river surface water | place: USA:Blue River Watershed | collected 2017-08-15 | reverse complement strand
GATGATACTTTTCCATAATATATTTTTCTTGACTTCTTAAATACCATCTTCTAAAATGTTGTTTATATTTTAAACACATAATACGATATTTACATTTGTAAAAAGTATTAATAACATTTTTTTCTTGAAAAGTTATTTTATTAGTGTAATAAAGATCTTTAGGATTAAAATTCATAACAAAATCAGGCAACAAATTTTTTATACAGAATAAAATCATTAAATTTTCATTTAATTCTGGAAATGATGTTAATTTATTATCACTGCAATATAATTTTTTTAAATTTTCATTTAATTCTGGTAATGATATTAAATTATTATTATTACAATATAAATCTTTTAAATTTTTATTTAATTTTGGCAATGATGTTAATTTATTATTACTACAATATAATTCTTTTAAATTTTCATTTAATTCTGGTAATGATATTAAATTATTATTATTACAATATAAACCTTTTAAATTTTCATTTAATTCTGGAAGCGACGTTAATTTATTACTACTACAATTTAATATTTTTAAATTTTCATTTAATTCTGGTAATGATATTAATTTATTGTTATTAACAATTAATTTTTTTAAATGTTCATTTAATTCTGGAAGTGATGTTAAATTATTATGGTCACAATATAATACTTGTAAATTTATATTTAATTCTGGTAATGATGTTAAATTATTATTACCACAATTTAAAAATTCTAATTTTTCATTTAATTCTGGTAATGATGTTAAATTATTATGGTCACAATACAATTCTTGTAAATTTTCATTTAATGTTGGAAGTGATGTTAAATTATTATTGTAACAATATAATACTTGTAATTTTTTAAACCTTGATAAATCTGGTAAATATGTTAAATCTTTAGAAGATACATTTATTACTCGAAAATCTTCTGGTAATGAATTTAAATATTCTTCAATGTTAAATTCTGTCATTTTATATTTATTATTTTAAAATTACAATAAAAAATATAATTGTATTCAATTTTTTACAAAATGCAATATATAATTACCAAGTTTCAATAGCTTCCATAAATTCTTCTTCATCATTTTCATTTTTGATTCTATTTAAAATTTCTAATAGTTTATTAGGATGATATTTTGTCCTAATATATTTTTCTTGACTTCTTAAATACCATCTTATAAAATGCCATTTATATTTTAAACACATGATACGATATCTACATTTATAAAAAGTATTTATAAATTTTTTTTCTTGAAAAGTTATCTCATTACTGGAATAACGATTTTTAGGACTAAAATTCATAATAAAATCAGGTAACAAATTTTTTTTACATAACAAAATTATTAAATTTTCATTTAATTCTGGTAATGATGTTAATTTATTATTACTACAATTTAACCGTTGTAAATTTTCATTTAATTCCGATAATGACGTTAAATTATTATTATAACAATATAATAGTTCTAAATTTTGATTTAATTTTGGTAATAAAGTTAATTTATTATTATAACAGAATAATAATTTTAATTTTTTATTTAATATTGGTAATGATGTTAAATTATTATTACAACTACTTAATATTTCTAAATTTTCATTTAATTCTGGTAATGATGTTAATTTATTACCACTGCAATACAATTTTTGTAAATTTTGATTTAATTCTGGTAATGTTGTTAATTTATTACTACTGCAATACAATTTTTGTAAATTTTTATTTAATTCTGGCAATGATGTTAATTTATTATTACTACAATTTAATTCTTCTAAGTTTTCATTTAATTCTGGGAATAATATTAAATTATTATCATAACATAATAATTCTTTTAAATTTTTATTTAATTCTGGCAACGATGTCAATTTATTATAAGTACAATCTAAATATTCCAAATTTTTATTTAATTCTGGTAATAATATTAATTTATTATTATAACAATACAATTCCTTTAATGATTCATTTAATTTTGGCAATTCAGTTAATTTATTATTATTACAATCTAACCGTTGTAAATTTTCATTTAATTTTGGTAAATAAGTTAAGTTATTGTATTGACACTCTAATATTTCTAATTTTTCATTTAATTTTGGTAAATAATTTAATTTATTAAAATTACAATTTAATTTTTTTAATTTTTTAAATCTGGATAAATCTGGTAAATATGTTAAATTTTTACCAGAAACATTTATTGTTATAATATCATCTGGCAATGAATTTAAATATTCTTCAATATTAAATTCTGACATTTTTATATTTATTATTTTAAAACCACAATAAAAAATATCATTATATTCAATTTTTTTACAAAATACAATATATAATTACCAAGTTTCAATAGCTTCCATAAATTCTTCTTCATCGTCTTCATTTTTAATACCATTTAAAATTTCCAATAGTTTATTTGGATGATATTTTTGCATAATATATTTTTCTTGACTTCTTAAGTACCATCTTATAAAATGTTGTTTATATTTTAAACATATAATACGGTATTTACATTTATAAAAAGTATTTATAGTATTTTTTTCTTGCGAAGTTATTGTATCAATATAATAAAGATTTGTAGGATTAAAATTCATAATAAAATCAGGTAATAAATTTTCTTTACAATTTAATATTATTAATTTTTCATTTAATTCTGGTAATGATATTAAATAATTATTAAAACAACATAATTCTCTTAAATTTTCATTTAATTTTGGTAATAATCTTAAAATATTACCACCACAATATAATATTTTTAAGTCTTCATTTAATTCTGGTAATATAGTTAAATCATTACTATCACAATATAATTCTTCCAAGTTTTTATTTAATTTTGGTAATGACATTAATTTATTAATAGTACAATCTAATATTTTTAAATTTTCATTTAATTCTGATAAAGATGTTAATTTATTAAAACCACAATATAATTCTCTTAAATTTTTATTTAATTTTGGTAATGATGTTAATTTATTAAAACCACAATATAATTTTTCCAAATTTTTAAATCTGGATAAATCTGGTAAATATGTTAAATTTTTACCAGAAACATTTATTGTTATAATATCATCTGGCAATGAATTTAAATATTCTTCAATGTTAAATTCTGACATTTTTATATTTATTATTTTAAAACCACCATAAAAAATATAATTATATTCAATTTTTTATAAAGCAATACCAAATATTATTAACCTCTATTCTACTGGTCTCATAAACTATCAGGAACACGATTTTTGCAAAGCAAAATTAGTCAATTCACATGACAATAAATTGTCAGGTGAATACAGGTTAAATAATTTCATAATATTCTCCTTTTTCTTTTTCTTCTTTTAGACCGCGAAGGCTTACTTCCAAACGATATATTTCTTTAGGAAAAATAAAAATCCATAATGGGAATGCCATATAAACCAGCCCATTTCCAATTCCATAAGTAAATGCACTTGTATACAAATATGGAGGTAAATACTTATTTTTTCTCATATTATAATTATATCTCTGAACACCACGATATACTCCTAATCCAAACATAGAAGTATAAATAGCAACTCCTATCTTTAAATTTCTTTCTAATTGTTTTTCTGTAAAATGTATTCTCATTATGATAATATGCAAATAATTTAGTTGAATATATGTGTCATAAAATATTTAAATTATTTTAATAGATAAGTTTTTGGTTATATTAACCTTTATTCTCCTGATAATTTATTATCAGGAGAATTGACTAATTTTGCTTTGCAAAATTAGTCTTAAAGGTATATCCTATTCTATTTGTCTGATACACGAGTGTATCAGACCAGTAAAATAGAGATTGCTCTATAATGATTCTCTTCTCATATATTAGTTAAAGATATATAATATGAGATTCGATCCAGAAATTTGGGGGCCTCACTATTGGTTTTTTCTTCATACATTAGCCCACTCATATCCATCATTGCCAAATGAAGTAACAAAGCGTAAATATTATGATTTAATTCAAAATATGCCATTATTTATTCCAAATGAAGTTGTTGGCAATAAATTTAGCAGATTATTGGACAAATACCCCGTTTCACCATATTTAGACAAAAAAGAATCATTTATTCGTTGGGTACAATTTATTCATAACAAAGTAAATGTTTCTTTAGGAAAAGAAGAGTTAACTTTTGAAGAAGGTTTAGACGCATATTATAAACATTATTCACCCGATGCTTTTCCATTTTATCATCATTGGTTTGATAAGAAGAATATGATGTACTGGAATGCGGGTCTTATTGTTGGATTCATTATGCTGGCATATGCTTTAAAAGACTAACCTTAATTTGATTATTTTTGTATTATTTATACCAAACAGCTGTTATTCTTCTCACCATTATTATAAAAAATCTTATGTTATCAAAAATACAATAATAACATATACAATCTTTCCATGAAAATAGAACTATTATTATTTATTGGTGCATTTATTTGGATTGCAAATATTTATACCGATGGTAAATTAATGAAAACTGCATTTTCATATAAAAAATATTATCAAATGATGGCTATCGCACTTGGTGCAATTATTATTTATTGGATATTTAGGAAAAATCCCCGCCACGCCCGTGAAATTATTGCTTCTTCAAATGAATATCTAAAATATTTACCCATTGACCATAAAACATCGAGTTTCCTTTCTCCCATTTTTGATTTTACTTCAAGATATTCAGGCGGAACAAAAGGATTTGAACCTGCCGCCCTTGGAGCTTATTTAGGAGGAAGTGTCGGTATTGATGAAGATTATCATCCTATATTAACTATGCCCAATGGAGGAGCTGGGTCACGTATGCATCGAGCAGAAGAAAGAATCCGTTCTTCTGGTTTAGCACAACCAAATGTGAAAACTAAACGGTCAGTAAGTGAAACAAAAAAGAAATTTGTAGCAGCACGTCAAGGGTGGACATGCGAACATTGTCATAAACAATTGCCAGCTTGGTTTGAAGTTGACCATAAAGTCCGATTAGAATATGGCGGAAGTAATCATATCGATAATTTAGTGGCACTTTGCCGTGATTGTCATGGTGCAAAAACAGCAATGGAAAACTTATAATAAAATTTTATTATAGATAAATACAGATATATTATTATATAATAAATAGTGCGAATAGAAACCTATTTATTATATAAATGAATAATCCATTAAATACGACAACAACGATTCAACCGCTACAAAAAAATTCGACAAAAACATTTTTATTAAGATATTCTTTTGCTTTTCTTTGTATTGTATTAACTGGAATTGCTATGTGGATGGCGCAACAAAATCCAAATTCTGCGAATGATAATTATTATATGTATTTAACAATGATATTGATGCCTTTAATAATAGCTGGATTTATTGTACTTCCTATTTTTTCAGAAGGATTTAATTTTAATTTAAATACTACATTAATAAGTGTTCTAATTGTTGTTATGGTAACTATGTATTATTTTATGAAAATAGTAGTAAATGCGGAATTAAGATATGTTGGCTACATGATGTATTTATTGGGGATTGCTATTGTGATATGTTTACTTGCGATGATTTATAAGATATTTTACCGTATTATTCGAAATGTGAAAGGAACATGGGCAACCATATTAAGCATTTTATTTTTACTTCCTTGTATGTTATTAGATGGAATCGAAGCTCTTTCTACCGACTTTAAAAATACAGCCACTTCTGTGAAAATATTGGCTTTTATAGAATTTTGTCTTATATTTTTGTTTTTTTATGCAAAAGGTTCATTTAGAGGTTCATCAGAAGTAGTTTTATTGGGCGACCCAAAAGATTTACATCAATTACATAATTTAGGAGATGACAGTGTAATGTTTAATCCATCTAATGGAACATTTAGAGAAAATTATGGTATTTCCATGTGGTTTTATATAAATACATCACATTCAACACATGGAAGTCCAATACCAGTATTTGCACGTGCAAACATATCTAAAACTGAAAATAAAAATGTGAAATATGATAGTGTTCTTTATCCTTTAATAGAATATGACCAACAAACACAAAAATTAAAAATAACCGTGGCAAATGAAAACTCTATATTTTTGGATATTCAAGGTCAAAAATGGAATCATTTAGCAATAAGTATGGACAATGGAAATGCAATTATTTTTATGAATGGAGAATTAATAAAAACAATTCCATATACTACTTCCCCTTCTTCTCAAAAGTCTGGTGATAATAAATTATCTGTTGGATGGAATACAGACCAAATAGATGGTTTATTTGGAGCAATATGTAATGTGGTTTATTATAAAACTCCATTAACACCTGACCAAGTAGCACGAATGTATAATTTATATTTACATAAGAATCCTCCTATATAATATTTTTTAGAGAAGAATAGCTCGAAGATAATATATTCATAATTTATAAAATAAAGTATAAATTATGGCTTCAACATTAACGCTTATAATATTGGTCGTTTTGGTATTTTTAGCAATATTTTTATTATATACCATTTATAATTTTTTTACGAAAACATATTTGATTTCTTCTCCTCAATCATTAAGACCAGATGCTTCTGGTAAACGATTAAAGATATCATATACTCAAATGCAAAACCCATCTTCTACCAGATATACAGTTTCAACATGGATTTTTATTGAATCCATGCCAGTGGTTGACCGTAATTTAGTACTTTTAAATCGTGATAATAAGTTTGTTCTTTATTTAAGAGGTCGTGACCTTTATTTAACTGGTGATATGAGCACAAATAATGTTAACGTACAATCCGATGGTACAGTTATAGTAAATTCCAATTTTGAAAAAACAAATGCAATGCGTATTACAGATAACTTTTTATTTCAAAAATGGGTGAGTATCATTATTAGTGTTGATGGAAATGTAATTGATGCATATTTAGACGGAAGATTTACAAAATCAAAACAAATGGTTCTTCCTCCTCCAAATGCAACAGATGATATTTATATGGGAAATAATTATGTATATGGTCAAACAACACGCACTTCTGTTGATAGTACACCATATAATCCTCAAGATGTAAACAATATTGTTCAAAGTGGGTCGGGTGTTCCTCGTTCTTCTTCTTCAAATTATAATATTAATATGGATTTAGAGAAAAATGGAGTTGTTCAAAAAACAATTAAATTATTTTAACCGATATTTATATATACAAAAATATGAATGGCATTGTCATTGGACTATCAATTATAGCTTTAATATTAATTTATGTTTTATACATATATTTTAAAAAAACACCTCTCAGTTCAGGAACAATCGATTTAAAAGGAGACACACAAATTGAGGAAACAAAATTGGAAAAATCAACATCCACGAATTATTATTATGAAGGCTGGGTATTTGTTCAAACTCCAGTTTCTTCAAATAAGAAATTATTTGGTAGAGATGTTGGGTATCAATTAAATGGAAATACATTATCTGTGTATAGTAGTAATTCGACATTATTTATTGTAACTGATAAATTCCCCATTCAAAAATGGGTTCATTTAGCAATTAATGTATATAATCATTCTCAAAATAAAGCTATTATTGAATGTTATATGAATGGTAAACTAATATTAACTAAACCAAATCAAGCTTTAACAAATGATGCTCCTACTTCGGTATTTATAATGGGTGATAGTACCGGGGGGCATACAGGATATTTAACAAAGGTAAATCGTGTTTCATCTAATGTAAATGCAGAAGATGTTTGGAATCGTTATTTAGAAGGGAATGGGGTTAGCGGATATGTTGCATTTTTGTCTAATTATAATGTAAATCTTAGTGTATTAAAAGATAATAAGCTTGAAAGAAAATATAATATCATATAACCAATAAATATATAATCTATAAATTTTTATATATCAATTATATAAAGATTCATTAAATGGCTGAAAATAAACCACCAACTATAATACAAACTATTAGTGAAAATGCAAATGCTGGAATAGAAACTGTTAAAAATTCATTACAAAATGCTGGTTCTTATGTAAAAGAAAGTTTAAATGAATTTACATCAGGTGCTAAGGTTGAATCCGCAGAACCCAGTTTTTTAGATTCAAATGGTTATGTTGCCAAATTAGCATTTTTCTTTTTAGTTCTTCTTGTCTTTATGTTTTTACTTAATTTAGGAGTAAAATTAATACAATATTTTTTAACGCCATCGAGAAGTCCATATCTTATTAAAGGAATGATTTCGGGTAGTTCTGCGCAAACAATCTCTCAAAAAGCAAATAATCAGGATGCATTGATAGTATATCGTTCTAATGATAGAACAAATGGTATTGAATTTACATGGACTGCATGGCTTTTAATTGACGATGTTGGTAATACTCAAAATAAGGTTCAACACATTTTCCATAAAGGATTAAATAGTGGATATAATACTACAAATAATTTAATTCTAAATGTAGGTTCTTATACAGGTTATGCCCACCCAAATAATGGCCCTGGATTATATTTAGATGGCTCTTCTAATAGAATGTATTTCATCATGGACGTAATTTCTCCTACTGGAGCTTCTGGGGGAACTGTTCAAAATTCTGTGAAAATAGATATTGACGATGTTCCAATGAAAAAATGGTTTCATATTGCATTCCGTCTACAAAATAAAGTTCTTGATATTTATACAAATGGAAGTATTGTAAAACGTATTGCATTTGAGTTTATTCCTAAACAGAACTATGATGATGTTTATTTAGGACAAAATGGCGGATTTTCTGGAAGTATTTCGAATTTAAGATATTATGATTATGCATTAAGTGCTTTTGAATTGTCCAATATTGTTTATTGGGGGCCAAATTTAACTGCAAGTAATTTAATGACAAATAGCGGTAAAAATTTCGACTTTTTAGGAGCTACTTGGTATCAAGCTAAATGGACATAATTTATATCAATATTAAGATTTATTTTTGAAATTATAAATTCAAAAATAAAGGCAAGCATTAGTATTATTTATACAATACATTTATATAATATTGTATATAAAAACAATAATAAATGGCTTATGTACAACCATCTATAGTAGATTTGTTATGTAATAATCCAAATGAAATAACAATTAAATGGTCATTAAATGGAAATTCAACAGGATATACATTAACTAATTTTATTTTATATGAAGTATCTGGTGGAACAGTTACTACACAATATGAAATTCCATTTGTTGGAAATGTGACCGATACATCAGGCACATTTTTAAAAAATGGAATTGGCGGTGGTGCTGTTAAATCATACCAAATCAAAGCATCTTACATTTATAATGCTGGAAATGCATCAATGACGTCTTTAATATCTTCTGTAAAATCAGTATTGGTATATGGTTATCCAGGTAAACCTGTTATTCAGTCCATAAATACTTCGTATCCAAGAAGAATGGATATTTATTGGTCGTGTGATGCATGTGGGTCAACGATTCAGTATATTGATGTTAGTTATACGAATTTTACATATCCTACATTAGTAAATAGATATTCATATTCAAATCCAATTATTATTAACGATATTTCTAAAGGAAATTATAATGTTCAAATAAAGGCAATTAATATACAAAATTTAGATTCATCATATTCTAATGCAAGTAATATTAATATATATAATATTCCAAGCCAACCTGTAATAACAAATATAAGTGATATTTCATTAAACACTGTAAACATTCAGTTTTCATATACTGATAATGGAGATTCACCTATTATTGGTTCAAATTATCAATATAGTTATTCTGGAAATCAATATAGTAAATTTGCAATAATATTGCCTAATGATACCTCATTTAATGCGGATTTTTCAATACCAGCGGCTTCATCTCCTGATTGGATTTATGGGAGATATTATGATTCTATAAAAATCAATTTAATAAATAATGTTGGAGTATCTGTTTTTTCAGATGCATCTTCTTATACTCCAAGTACAATTCCTGACAGTATTAGTGTTAATACCTCTACGATAGAACCATTAGATGGTTCACATACAACATTAGATTGTTCTGCTCGTATATTTTTTACATGTAAAAATGAGGGTTCAGTAATTACTGAAGTATCGGGTTATTTTTTTACATCTAACAATTATTCTAATCGGTTAATTGATAAACTATTTATTGTAAATGACCTTTCTTATATTGGTTATAATGGTAGTAAAGATGAATATAAATTTACATTAGCTAACATAAAATTAAACGCTACTAATTATATTCAATTTGATTGTAAAAATGCAAAAGGGTTTTCTGGAGTACCAGTAAATACTTCTATTTTTTTCCCTACGCCACAATTAGATAAAGTATCCATAAATACAATAGATACAGCTACAAATACTATTATATTTGATACAAGTTCTTCAAATATTCATTTTTATGATTCAATAAAATATTCTTATAGATTTCGTGGAAGCAGTAGAAGAGAAGATGGGTCAGGGGTAATACCTTATTCTTCTCTTGGTAGTCATGATAATAATAAAACATTTGGAATTCAAGACTCAAGTTTTAATGGAAATATAATTGATTGTTCATTCTGGCTAACAAATGCAGCACTTACTTCTCTATCGCCTGCCACTATTACAGTATATATGGATTTACCGAGAACACCATTTATAAGTATTTTTCCTTCTGGAGAATATATTGAATTAACATATTATACAAATACAAGTACACCTTTAACACAAATTAAATATGAATTGAATAGAGAAGAATATATGTTTGAATATAATGGAGATACAATTACTAATCCGATTCTTATACCATTACCTTTAATAAGTAATAGAAGTGCTACGCAATCTTATGTCGTTAGAGCAACTTTTACAAATGAATTTGGAGAATCAGATTGGTCAAATTATGCATACATTAATAATGATTCTGTCATAGAATATACTGCAATTAATCAAAATTGTAGATATTTATCGGTAATTCCTAATAATCGGTTTGAATTATCTTCTCCATATGATAGTGGATATACTAAATCTCAATTAGATAGGAGAAGAAAATATGAGGTTCTTCAATACTTTGGAAATACCTCTACATCAAACACCAAAAATAATTTAACGACTAAACAACAATATGCATTGGTATCCCGAGGTAGTTACATACGCAATAAAAATAATGCGGCGGGTATATCATCCAATAATTTCGAATGTATTATTGAACCAAATGAATTTTTTGAAATACCTCTTTATAATTATACGATTAATAGACAATATAATAAATTTGAAGAGTATCCTTCTCCTAAACAATGGTATATGAATTATGTGAAAAACCAAGTATTTTTATTAAGTGTATCAAATACCATGCTTTCTATTTATATTAATAAATATGTTGCATCTCCTACAAATCACATATCTATTGCATCTTCTCTATTTATAGATATAACTGGTGAAGTTAATCCAATATATTATGGAATTACTACTACATATACCATTAAATCATGCACAATAAATGTACAAAACACGATAACAGGTTCTCTTGTAAGAACAATTAGTAATATTCCCATCGATATGAGTTTTTCATTTACCCCAATTGAAGGAACACCTTCATCATTTCATGTACGAAAATATTGCGGTGATTTTATGTATACTATTTTGGGATTACCCACTACCAATGGTTTAGTATATAATGTAAACTGTAAGTTTACAGTAGAGAGTACTGATGATATTAATCAAAATAATCGACATATTATTAATCCATTAATTACAGTTATAAGTGCAGGAAGATTATTATAGTTTATAATTTTTATCTAAAAATTGATTTTATCAAAAATTGATTTCATTTATTAATCATTAATTTAATAAATAAAACTAAATATAAAGATATTTCAAACAATGTCAATACGCAGAAGCAATACGACCATTTTAATAGAAGATTTACTTAACCCAAAAATAATTACATTAGATAAAAATATACATCTTGCTATAGGAAATGATAAAATAATACCTGATTTGCATCCAAATGCAGACGGCACAAATGAATCATATAATAGATTCATCGATGAATTAAATGAAAAAAAAATAGAATATTATTATACTACTACTATTGATACTATATGGCCATCTATTTGGGACTTAGATAATTGTAAAGCTCCCGCATCTTTCTTTTGTGAATATATTGAAGAAAGAAATAAATATATGAATAATAAAGTCGAAAATGTTATAGATCGTACGACAAGGCGACTTATAAAAAATATGGGAGATGAAGATATTGCATATGATTGTTTAGGTAATATGTAATCATAAATTATTATTTATATAAATTATATTGTACAATTTTATGATTTTTTTACATTGATTTGTTGACCAGCATTTCGTTTTCTGGCTTTATTTGGGTCATATGCTTCATCATCATCATCTACTAAATCTTCCGATATTTTCCAAAAATCAGCGTTTCCTAAACGGAATTTGGGACGGTCTTCTGCTCTGTACCAAAAAATCTGGTCAGTCAATTTATTTGATTTAGCATTATTGTTTATCACTAAACATTCGAAATTTTCAGTTGTTTGATCCATGACTGAACAAAAAGATTCTAATGTTGGAAACATACTTGCATAATTTTCCCAAATACGTTTTCGATTCGTTAGATAAGGCTCACGCAATATAAATACATAATCAATATTTGTACGCAAATTAGGAGGAATACCGAGAGGATATTGCATAGTAATAATAAGCATTGTTTTCCAATGACGTCCATTCATAAATAACATACGCATCATTTTATCTCGAGTCCAACTTTGGTCATATAAACAATCATCTAATATAACAAATGCACGCGGGTCAATAGTTGTTCGTCGATACATTTCTATCTCTTTTTCCACTTGTTTTACTACTGCACGCTGTCTTCTTATAACATTTTCAATAAGAACTGTATTATATTCTTCATGAATGAATAATTTAGGAACAATCCCAGAATAAAACCCGTTTACAGCTTCTGTCCCTGAAATAACTGTTCCAATTGGAATATCTTGATGGAAATAGAGAAGGTCGCGAACCAAATAAGATTTTCCTGTGTCTCTTCTTCCAATTAAAACAACGACGGGGCCTTTATTTTCATCTGGTCTAAATGTAATACTGCGCATATCAAATTTTTTTAATTCAAGAGTCATTTTATTGTTAAATGTATAATATATTATACATTTAATTTTTATTAAATAATCGAAAATGTATAAAAGTTCGTTAACATTCACAAAATTAATAGTTGGTGTAAAATTATATTAAATAAATCACTTTTATTTACGTTAATATTTTCCATGAATAATTTTAAAATTTCGTTAGTTGACTTCAATGAAATCCTATTTAGCGATTTCGAAAATCAATATGTTTTTTCTGAAAAAGATTTAGAGTTTGAATATAATCCGTTTGCATTTGAAAGCATTCAACTATATAATCCTATATTATCTACTCTTTCTAATCAAATAGTGAAAGGTGATTCACAAATAATGAATCAACAATATTTTTTTAATGCGCCAGATAGTATTATTAATATTGATAGTAGAGAAGTTTTTCCTAAATCTATGTTTATTAAATATTCACCATTATTGGATGTTTATAGTTATTTGATTGGAAAATATGAGAAGGATTCTTCTCTAAATATCCTCCCGTCATTAAACACAGAAGAATGTTTTAAAAAATATAATTCCCCTCATTCCATTTCTTATGTAGATTCCTTTTTTTGTTATTTGTCTGGGCGTATGTTTAGTGAAAGAAAAATAGTAAATGCAATAGACTATTATGGTTCTTTTGTTGGAATTCAAAAAATATTTAAAACCCCTATCACAGAAGATGTTGAATATTTAAATAAATGCCCATATTTCATTTCAAATGTAAATACTAAGTTTAAGATTGACCATGAATACTATAAATCTTATAGATTCAATGGTTCTAATACAAATCGCCCAAAATTATGTATGGATAGTCGTTCTTCTCGCGTCTCTATTGGGGCTGAAGAAATCGATGTTTTTGAGGAAGAAAATAACAATATTTTATCTGATATTCAAGAAGAAATACCAATTGAATGTGATACTTTTCCTGCTGATAGTTTTCAAGATAATGTTGCTAAGGAAGAAGATGGATTGATTTATGAAAGAAATGCTGTAAGTATTGGAGAAGTGGAAGAAGATATTTTGGACGATAAAAATAGCGATGATTCATCTGAGTCATCTTCTCCCGCTTATTGTGCCGATTCAGATAGTGAATTAAATTATAGTTCTGAAGATGAAGATGATTTAAAATCAACTAAAAGTGAAGATTGGACGACTTGTAGTGAAAGTGAAGAAGAACAAAATAGCGAGGTTAGTTTATCTGATAGAACATCTGATAGCAGCAATGAGGATGATTCTGAAGACACAGAAGATGGACATATTGTAGCATATATTCCAAAATATCCTGTTCAAATGATATGTTTGGAAAAATGTGAGGGAACATTAGATAGGTTGCTTTCAAAGAGAGAAGTAAATGAAGAGAAGGGAGGCGCTTATTTAATGCAAATTATTATGGTATTATTGGCATACCAAACCGCATTCCAATTTACGCATAATGATTTACATACAAATAATATTATGTATGTATCCACAGATAAAGAGTATTTAGTATATAAATATGAACACGTTTATTATTTGGTTCCAACTTTTGGAAAAATAATGAAAATAATCGATTTTGGGAGAAGTATTTATCGGGTAAATGGGGTGGTTTATTGCAGTGATAGTTTTTCCAAAGATGGAGATGCATATGGACAATACAATACGGAGCCATTTATGAATCAAAATAAACCGCGTATTGACCCGAATTACAGTTTTGATTTATGCCGTTTAGGTTGTTCTATGTATGATTTTATTATTGACCATGATGAAGCAGTGAATGATGATTCGCAATTGGATGATTTTCAGAAAACTATTGTTCGTTGGTGCTCTGATGACAATGGTAAGAATGTTTTATATAAGAAAAGTGGAGAAGAACGTTACCCCGACTTTAAATTATATAAGATGATAGCACGTGGAGTTCATAAACATACTCCTTATGAACAATTGAAATTTCCATTTTTTTCAAAATATGAAATAAGTGCAAATGATTTGGAAAAAATGATATTGGCGGGTGAAATTGCGAGAGAAGATATTATGATTATTGCGTAAAAAAGAATGGTGGCATTATATGAAGAATCATATATTTAGAAAGTTATCATGATGGATAAAATTGTTACTTTTTCCTTTTCTGCTACTTTAGCATTCTGTTTTTTTAAATTTGTAGAGATGAAATGGTTAGATAAACAAGTGAAACCTCTCAAATATTTTGTAAGAGATGTGGTTCTCGTATTTATTAGTTGTTTAGTTGGCTCATTTGTTTTATTTAATTTAGGAGATAATATTTCCGACTTGATGAATGCAGTAACAGAAACAACCATTATTCCAACTGGTCAATTAGAAATATTTACTGAAAACCCTGGGTTTTAAATGATGGCGCCTATAATTATGTAGATATTTTTTATTACATTTAATAACAAATATTTTAATTTGTAGATAATTACGTGAAAAAAGGTGATTTTAGGAGAGATTTAGGGAAAATTATGTTTTTGGATTATATAATATTATTGTTTAAAAATGTCACCTGGTGCTTTACTTCAAATCGTTGCCTATGGCCAACAGGACGCTTTCTTAACTGGAAACGCCGAGATTACTTTCTGGAAGGTTTCTTACCGCAGACACACTAACTTCGCCATGGAGTCTATTGAGCAGACTTTCTCTGGTCAGGCCGATTTCGGTCGTCGTGTGACCTGCACCATCTCGCGTAACGGCGATTTGGCTTACAGAACCTATCTTCAGGTTACCCTTCCCCAGATTGGCACTGCTCAGGCCAGATATGCTCGTTGGTTAGATTTCATTGGTGAACAGTTGATTTCTCAGGTTGAAGTTGAAATTGGTGGTCAGAGAATCGACCGTCAATATGGTGACTGGATGCACATCTGGAACCAGCTTACTCTCTCTTCTGAGCAACAGCGCGGTTATTACAAGATGATTGGCCACACCACCCAGTTGGTCTACATCACTGACCCCGCTTTCGCTGACGTTAGTGCTCCCTGCTCTGGTAGCTCTGCTCCTTCTCAGGTTTGCGCTCCTCGCAATGCTCTTCCTGAGACTACTCTCTACATTCCTCTCTTATTCTGGTTCTGCCGCAACCCTGGTTTGGCTTTACCTTTAATCGCTCTTCAGTACCACGAAGTCAAGATTAACATTGATTTCCGTCCTATTGGCGAGTGCTTATGGGCTGTCAATGACCTCACCAGTGGTGGTGCCAAGAATCAGGCTGCCACTGCTGCCTACCAGCAATCCCTTGTTGCTGCTTCTCTCTATGTTGACTATATTTTCCTCGACACTGATGAGCGCCGCAAGATTGCCCAGAATCCTCATGAGTATTTGATTGAGCAGCTTCAGTTCACTGGTGATGAGTCGGTTGGTTCTTCTTCTTCTAAGATTAAGCTTAACTTCAACCATCCTTGCAAGGAGCTCATCTGGGTTGTCCAGCCCGATGGTAACGTCGATTACTGCAACTCGTTGAACAACGACAGTCTTCTCTTCAAGACTCTCGGTGCTCAGCCTTTCAACTACACTGATGCTCTTGATGTTCTTCCCAACTCCATCATGGCTTTCGGTGGCCCCTCTGAGACTGCTGGTACTGGTGCTGTTATTAACGGTTCTGGTCTCTTCCAGATGGCTGGTGCTATGGATGTTGCTGCTGGTAGTACTTGGGGTTCTACGACTATTACTGGTAATCCTAATAGTAATTATGGTGGTGGTGCTGCTTCTGATGCTAATGAGTATACTCCGTTCGGTCCTGTTGGCGCCAACTCTGGTTCTACTGTCTCTGACGCTGGCACCTTCGTCCTTGCCGAGACTGCGCTTGACATGCACTGCTGGGGTGAGAATCCCGTCATTACTGCTAAGCTCCAGTTGAACGGCCAAGACCGTTTCTCTGAGCGTGAAGGTTCTTACTTCGATGTTGTCCAGCCTTTCCAGCACCACACCCGTGCTCCTGATACTGGTATCAACGTGTATTCCTTCGCTCTTCGCCCTGAGGAACACCAGCCTTCTGGAAGTTGCAACTTTTCTCGTATTGATAATGCTACTCTCCAGCTTATCCTCTCCTCCCCCACTGTCATCTCTACCAACACCGCCAAGGTTCGCGTTTACGCCGTTAACTACAACGTCCTTCGTGTGATGTCGGGAATGGCAGGTATTGCGTACAGCAATTAATCGAAAAATTGAATTAATTTATAAAAACAATATAAAGAAATCATTACATACCATTATATATAATGATTGCTACTGAACGAACTCATCCTGTTTCTGCAACTTCTACTGTTCCCTCTAAAGCTACATTTAATGCTGAATTAAATTGTGGCGAATTTGAATTTTTGAACGTAAAGTTTTACGTGGATATTTCTGATTTTAATAAATTATTAAATGTAATTCAAACATTTGTATTTAATACATCAGAAGAATATCCTTATTATTTTGATACAAATAGAAAAAAAATAACATTATTAGAAAGTATATATATTTATAGTCCATTGCTTCATAAATATGTTTTTAAAAATGGAGACTCAAAAGATTTAAGAAAAGATAATGTTACAGTTTATCATACAAAACATGATGAAATTATTAAAAAATATCCAGACGCAAAATATATTGGAGGTCATCATGTTACCCAAGGTAAAAATGCATTCTTAATACAAAACCCTATATGGGAGTTAGAAGAAAATGGCGCAAAATATTATTTGATGTATGGATATCCAGATAAATTAGCTCTTTTATGTGAGGAAGGGTTACGAAGAATACGTGAATTCGAAAAGGAAAAAAACAATGGTAAACGCATAACATGGTCATGTTTAGGAGTAGACTATTTTAGTGGGTCAATTTCAAACGATAGATTATATGGTATGCATCAAATAATTATTGGACATTACGGAAATGGTCATGGTACTTCAAAACTAAGTGTTGACCATATTGACCGTAATTCATTAAATAATTGTTTATGTAATTTACGCATTGCTACAAGAAAAATGCAAGAAGAAAACAGTAAAGGAATAATGGAAGGAACAAAACGAGAACGTAATTGGTATGCCAGACCTTTACCAGAAGGTATTACGCATGATATGATGCAAAAATGTATGGTATATAATGTAAATACATATAATAAAGAAAAAGGTTCCACCAGAGAATACTTTTCCATTGAAAATCATCCAAAATTGGATAAAGTATGGGAAAGCTCAAAATCAAATAAGGTTTCTATTATGGAAAAATACAACGAAACTATTAGAGTATTGGAAAATTTAAAAAAAGATATTTATCCAGAAAAAAAAGTAAGAGAATTACCTCCACACATGTCAATTAAAAAAACAGATAATTCAGAAACACTTGTCTTTGATTGGAAGAAAAAAGATGGTATTCGGATGAATGCTCGGTTTAAATTGCCAGATGGTGAATATGATTTGGAAGAACAAATTAATAAAATGAGAAATCTTATTGAAGAAAAGTATGGTGAAAAATCATATGAATAAAGGATATTATTTATTCTATAAAAAATTTATATATTTATTTTTTATTTTGATTATAAAAATTTACATATTATATCTTTATAATATATAAATGAGCGAAACTGCTAATTTTAAAAATGCAGTATATGAAAACATTGGCGAAAAAACAAAACGCGAACATTTAGCTGATATGCTGAAACAAGAATCTTTTTTGAAATTTGATTCTCAATGTATTCGCACAAAATCAAATATAAGCAAAATCGCCAATTACATGAAATTCGACAATGATGAGTTTTCTCCAGAAGAATTATTGCGAAATCTCGACCTTATTTCACCCAAATTAGAAAGTCTACTTCATAATATTAAAATGTTAGATAATTCTGATATGAGAAATGAAGGAAAACTATTCAAGCATTTTATTTTTTCAGATTTAAATAATAGTGCGGCTGGAGCAAAACTATTAGCGTCTGCTATGATAGCAAAGGGCTATAATTTAGGTTATTCTGCAAAACGCGTTCCAAAAACCCCCAAATCTATTAAACCGCAAAAAACATTTGATGTTAAACTCAAATCCATGTTATCTTCTCCCGCCACCTCAAGAGAATCTGTTTCTGAAGAAGAAGATTCTTCTTTGGAGGATGATACTCCTATTACTAAAAAGAAACCATATGAAAAAATCATATTAAAATCAGAAGAACAATTAAAAGAAACTTCTGATAACAATTTTCTCTTATTATCATCAAATAGTGTTTATTATCAAAACATAACGGTTGACCTCAAAAAAAAAATATTAAATATTTTCAATAAAAGACCAGATAATTCACATGGGGAATTGGCGCGGTTTATTATTATGGATAGTGGATACAAAGAAGGCATTGATTTGTTCGATGTAAAATATGTACATATTTTCGAACCATCATTGGTTCAAGCTGACCAAAAACAAGTCATTGGACGTGGTACGCGTACATGCGGGCAAAAAGGACTTGAATTTCATCCAACAAAAGGTTGGCCTCTTCGAGTTTATATTTATGATTTGCAATTTCCAAAAGAAATACGTTCCCAATTTATGAACTCATATACCGCAATAGAATTATACATGAAAACTATGAACATGGATTTCAGAATGTATACTTTTTCATCCGCACTTGAAGAGATATCGAAATTTGGTGCAGTAGACCATGAATTAAATAAAAATATACATACTTTTTCTACAGAACCCATAGACCCACATTTAAAATCTAATTTTTCAGAATCTAAATTTACATTTAATCGTCGTAATAAAAAAGAAGAAGTTTTAAAAATTACGGATGGTATTTCTGATACATCTGATAATAAATTTATTACTCATCTTCTTGAACCTCCTAAAATGGGATTTGAAGAAATGCGAGAATATGTGGAACGCAATTTTTCCTTATTTACTTGGGACAAAGTAGAAATGAAAAATCTTTGTATATCAGATGAAGGTGTAAAAGATGAAGAAAATGCAAAAGCCCTTATTAAATATACACCAACCCAAGATTTTATTCGTCATTTTTTCACACCTCGTAATCCTATAAAAGGTATGCTTCTCCATCATTCGGTTGGAACAGGAAAAACATGTACAGCTATTGCAACTGCAACCAGTAGTTTTGAGAAAGAAGGATATACTGTTTTATGGGTGACGCGTACAACACTTAAAAGTGATATTTGGAAAAATATGTTTGATATGGTATGTAATGATAATATTCGAGATAGAATAGTAAATAGTGGCCTAAAAGTACCAAAAGAAATGAAAGAACGAATGAAATTAATATCGAGTTCATGGCGTATTCGTCCCATGTCATATAAACAATTCAGTAATTTAATTATGAAACGCAATGATTTTTATAAAAAACTAACTGCAATTAATGGCCACGAAGACCCTTTGAGACGTACGCTTCTTATTATAGATGAAGCACATAAATTATATGGCGGAGAAGATTTATCTTCTATTGAACGCCCTAATATGGAAGAATTTCATAAAGCAATTATGAACTCTTATGAAACATCAGGTGCAGATTCTGTAAAATTATTATTAATGACAGCCACGCCAATCACGAGTGACCCGATGGAATTAATTAAATTAATTAATTTATGTAAATTACCGACAGACCAATTCCCCGACAATTTTGATGCATTTGCAAATATTTATTTAAATTCAATGGGTGGGTTTACTTCAGAAGGAAGTGCTAAATTTTTAGACCAAATAGCAGGGAATATTAGTTATTTAAATCGAGAAAAAGATGCGCGTCAATTTGCTCAACCTATAGTACATTCAGTAGATGTTCCTATTATAGAAGATATGGATATGGCAAAAGAATATGATAATAAATATGTAAAAAAATATGTGGAAAGTGAATTAATTCCAATAAAAAATGAATTAAATTTGAGATTAAACGAAATGGAAAAGTATAAAAAAGTGAATAAAAATTCTTTTTCAGAATTAAAAAGTAAATGTGATAAATATGAATCTGACCCTAAAAAACATAGAGCATGTAAAAAAATAGTGAATAATAATATTCGTGATTTAATCAACGAATTTAAAGCAGAATCTTATAAATTACAGCAAGAAATAGAAGAATTAAAACAAGATTTTAAAAATAAAAATATGTTTAAGACCGATTTATTACGTAATGTAAAAGAAAATATATTGAATAACCGCGATAAATATATTCAGTATAAAAATAGTTCTTATTATTCTATGTTAAATGAATGTGGAAAAACAGTGAAAACGGAAGCCGAAATAAATCAAATAATAAACCAACTTCCTCAAATTCAACAGATGGACGCAAGTATAGAAGAAAACAAATATCATATAGAAACATTAAATGCTCGTCTTAAGGGTCTCATGCGCGAGCATCGCGAGCGCATTAAATCATTTAGATTAATGAATCCACCACCAGAATATGGAGAAGATAAAGTATTAAAAATGTTTATTTCAGAAGAGAAAAAAATGAAAAAAAGAGTTTCATCAGAAGTAAAAACGGCATTAAATAAATATAAATCTGAAATTAAAAAATCAAAGAAAAATCGAAATCTTCTCGTTAAAAAACTAAATCAAACAACTAAAAAATTATTAAGAGAAGAAATAAAAATAGAAAAAGACATTGAAAATGCAGAGAAGAAAACTCGAAAAGCTGCACAAAAACAATTTAATGATATAGAAGATTTTAATAATAAAGAATTAATTGAATTAAATGAAAAGTATATGAAGATAGCCGAACGCGAAATAAATGATAAAATGTATAAATTAGAAAACAAAAATACGCGCAAAAATAAGCGTTCTTCTCAATAGTCTCGCTTCATTCCCAAAATAAATGAATATTGATGATAACTATATAAATATATTTTTGCGTTAAACACCATTCATATAATGCTTGATTATATTCTTGAATATTCAGATAATACTTCATATCGTAAATGCATGCGGACTCTTATGGAAATGCCAAATACCGATTATGTTCATACCTCAAAAGAAGAAATAGATGAAGAAACAGGGGATGAACAATATTATGAGGAGGAATCTATGACAAAACTATTAGATGAAATATATGCATTAACTTCACAGCATCATTTATTTAAAGAATTATATGAAATCGCTGCTGGAAAAATGTTGTCATTAAATCCCGAAATTGGATTAGCAGTTTTAATGAGTTATGATTATTTGTTTTTATTTTATACATGCGTATTAGAATACAAATCTTCTCCAGATAGTTTCAATGAAAATACCCAATCGTATGTTCGTATAAAAGAAAAAATCACATAAAATTGATTATAAAATAAATTATTTTTACATGCATCATAAAAATAATTCATTCAATAAAATAGTTCTTAACTTTAAAACGTATTTTAAATTTAAACCATGTCATCCACCTTTCAAGTTGTAATAAATCATATTGATTCATTTTATCCTCAACGTGATAATGATATAGAATGTGAATTGTGTTTTGGGGCACATTCTACAGATAGTTGTACTGTTCCCGTAGATGTATTAATTCCTCGAAGAGAAGCAATTATTCGAGCCCAACGTATATTTGAAAATGCTATGCATATAGCACAGCCAATTATTGACCAATATGCAAATATAAGAAACAACCACAATAATAGAATAAATAGAATAAATAATATAAATTCGTTGTATGATTTGGAAGATATATTGCCCAATATAACCATTAATAAACAAGAATTAAAAAGCGATACAATAGAGTGTGCTATTTGTTTTGAAGATGTTCCAAAATTGGAAGCATGTAAGTTTCAATGCAATCATAATTATTGTAAATCATGTACAATCGAAAATATTAAACATAATATTCGAAATCGTAAACCGCATAATTGTCCATCTTGTCGAACGGAAATAGATACTATTTACGAATTCAAATAATATAAAAACAAATTAATGAAAAGATAATATTTTATAAATATTCAATCAAAAAATGAGAAAAACAGTTTGTTTAAATATGATTGTAAAAAATGAATCTCATATTATTGAGAAGACACTTACCATGTTAACCGATAAAATAAAATTCGATTATTGGGTTATTTGTGATACGGGGTCTACCGATTCAACTCCCACTATTATAATCGATTTTTTTTCTGGGAAAAATATCCCAGGCGAATTATTACATCATTCATGGAAGAATTTTGCAGTGAATCGTACATTGGCTCTTCTATCCGCCTACAATAAAACAGATTATGTATTTATTTTTGATGCGGATGATGATATTGTAGGAGATGTTTGTATTCCCCCTGAGAATGCTACTGCGGATGCATATGATTGCGTATTTAAGGGAGGTGTCACATATAATCGTATTCAATTAGTCAATAATCGTATTAAATGGGAATATAAATCGGTAATTCATGAATTTATTAGTTGTGTGAGTAAAAAAGACCCCATTATTGAACAATTACCTTCGCCAAAACCTTATCATTTTGTATCTGGGAGAAGCGGCAGTCGTAATCAAGACCCCAATAAATATTTGAAAGATGCAATTATTCTTCAGGAGGCACATGCGCAAGCAGTTGCTGCAAATGACCCGTTGCATTTACGATATGCATTTTATTGTGCAAATAGTTATAAAGACCATGGAGATATGGAAAATGCGATTAAATGGTATAAAACAACGCTATCGCAAAATAATTGGACCCAAGAAAAATATGTGGCATGTTTGCGTTTGTTTGAGTGTTATCGTAATATAAACCAAATAGAAAATGCACATCATTGGTTAGTAGAATCATATAAATACGAGACACAGCGTGCAGAATGTACATTTGAATTGGTGCATTATTATTGCTTAAAAGAAATGTATATTGTTGCTTATAATTATTATCGTAATATTCAATTTAATTATGAGAAGTTGCTTTTTGATAATAATTTGAGCGATAAATTGTTTTTGGATGTTGGCGTGCAGTGGTTTATGCTTCCCTATTATATGATTATTATTGCAGACCGTATAAAACATCTTTTTTCAGATGCAATAGAAACAATTCGATTTTCATTTAAATTAATATTTAGCAAAAAATATTTGATGAGAGATATGTTTTATGTGAATTGTCTTCTCTCTAATTTTAAAATTTATAAGGAAAAGTTTCCTGATTTGATTCCACTTTATAATTCTTATATTGGATTTTTAAGAGAAAATGGAATAATATTATCAGAAGAAATTAAAGCCATCATTGATAAATCGAATGAAAATCGAGAAGAATATAAGAATTCAAAAAATATATTGATTTATACTGGGTTTTCTAATGTAGAATGGAACTATACTTATTCTACTACAAATGCACTCGGTGGTTCAGAAACAATGGCAGCCATGTTAGCCAAATATTTAGCGGATTCAAATCCTGAATATCAAGTTTATGTTTGTGGACAAGTAAAAGAAGAAACTTTAGCAAATTTACATTTTGTGAATTTAGACAATATATCTTCTCTTATTTCCCGAGAAATCTTTTATTGTGTGATTGTTTCAAGATATGTGGCATTTTATGAGAAGTATAGTAATGCTCGTTTTTATAAATCTATTATTTGGGCGCATGATACTTTATTGTTGCCGTATGGAGGAACTTTAGGTGTAGATGGAATATTGAATATTTGGGATTCAAAAATAGATAAAGTGATTTGTTTAACAGAATGGCATAAATCTCTTTTTATTGGAAAATATCCATCTATTTCTAAAAAAATCGAAATTGTTCCAAACGCAATTCGAAATGAATTATTTCCAGGATTAGATATTAGCCGTAAAAATAAAAATCAATTTGTCTATACTTCCTGCCGCGAACGTGGTTTGGACAAAATTCTCAAATTATGGCCAACGATAAAAGAAAAAATGCCAGATGCGACATTAATGGTTGCTTCTTACAATGATACTGCTGATTCTTCTCCACACGACCCTTCTATTCATTATTTAGGAAAATTAGGCCGACCTGAATTATATGATGTTATGTCTAAATCTGATTTTTGGTTTTATCCAACAGATTGGCCTGAAACATCGTGTATAACTGCCATGGAAATGTTAGCATGTGGTGTTGTTTGTGTATATTATCCAGTGGCGGGATTACCAGATACTATAGGTGATTATGGTATTCAAGTGAAAGATGGAGAAGAAATCGAACAAATGATGGGACTCACTGAAGAAGAAAAACGTGATATACAACGCCGCGGTCGTAAATATGGATTAGAAGAATGTGGATGGGATACTCGAGCCAAATTATGGAATCCTATTATTTTTGTTAGAAATTATACATAAAAGAAATTATTTTTTCATTTGCTAATCTTATTTTTATTTTGAACGAAAAGTTATTTAGTTTTACCATATTTATTATTTCTTTTATAGTTCCATTTGCATCTTTACGCTGCACTGAAATTTTCAATAATGGAAACCAACTATACCCAGATACTCCATCTTCATTTGTTAATTTTATATTAAATGTTGTATTTTGTATTATTTTTTGAATAGGCATTAGTATCCAAATGTCATGTAATAATTGAAAATATTTATTTTTATTTGAAATTATATCTTCTCCATTTTGTATAACACAATCAGTAATAATAGAATTACATAAATTTATTTTATATAATTCTTCTTCAGAAACAATTTTATTTTTGGGTGTTACTATTAATACACTATCTATAATTTCTAACGAATAATTTTCAATATTTGGAATACGAATGATTTCTGACATGATTTTTAATTATATAATTTTTTATTTACATAATTAATATTATTTTATGTTCAATTTTATGGGTTTAGATAATCATTTATTTATTTACAAAAGGAATAAGCAATGGGGATAGAAGCTAAAGAACCCAAAATAAACCCAATGGTATATTTCATTTTCATGGTTTTATATACTTGCATCCATGCATGATTTTGTTCCACTGTTTTCAAATGACCGACCATATAATCTGATTTAGGCATGAAAAAGTAATAGATTGCAGATATAGGCATTACAACCGCTAATGTAAAAACCCCCCGATGATACATGTTTTTAAATGTTATTTTTCTTTGTAAAAAATAAACTACTAAAATACCAATAATAAGACCCTGAAAATAAAGGAATCTTCTCTCGCCTACTATATTACGATATTTATCTTCTAATTCAGGGCTAAGAGTATTTATTAAACCCTGTTTAGTTTCATTTCCAACAGTCATAGTAAGAAAAGTAGCACCCAACATGGCAAGACCAATAAAGGAAGAAGTATAACAGTTCATAATATATTTGATTATATACAATCACATATATTTTATTATAAATAAACAAAAAATTGATTATGTATAAATATTTGTATTTAATTTTAATTTTAATAAAAATGATTGACTATACTTTACCAATAATGGATGATACTTTATCAACCGAATATTATTATATTGCAACATGTAGAGAAAATAATTTTAAAATAAAAATACGATTTACTAAAGACAATTTAATATATGATACAGACCCTTGTTATAAAGGAACTACATCGTATGAAGCATTTGATATGTTTTCAAACCGTTATATTTATTATGCTTATCCTAACAATTATTTAATGTGTGGACTTTTATATTATAAGGGAGAACATATATCGGATAATTTTGAATATGATGTTAGATTAACTTATTCTGAATTTCCTTTAGAACTATTAGATAATCAATTATTTGTATATGATTATGATTTAGAATCTTATGAAATGTGGCAGAATAAACTAAGTAATTATGAAATAAATATATTATGCCCTAATATGGAAAAGTATTTTGTCGTTGATTTTAAAGAAATGAAAAAATCAAATAATTATAAAGCTGTAATTGAATTTGTAGATTCAAACTCAAATACTAAAACATGGGTTCTTTTATTAAATTCATTAGGTGACATACTTAAAAAATCACAATTATAATTTATTTCGGCATAGATTTTCGCGATAATATTTTTTTTGCGCGATTTGCAATGGCTCTATAATAAGAAGATGCGTGTTTTTTAATCCTATTAATTTGAGCGCGACGCGTCATTTCACGAGCACGTACATATGCAGCATGAACACCTGCTCGACTAATTTTGCATGTATTTTTATAACAAATAGGAAATGATTTTTTACTTCCTAAAAAGCATTTTTTTCCGCAGTTCTTCTCCATGAGAGTTCGTTGATGAAAACTCGGTTTGTTTTTTGACCATTTTTTTAATGAATGGGTGTATGATTTACGAGTGAAAGTATGCATTGTATAATATAACATAATAAATTATATGAATAGTAATAATAATAAAGAGTAAATAGTATTCACAAATAATTAGATTCCAATTTTACTAATTATTTTTGTATAAATGTCACGTATTGATTTCAAACCATTTAATATTCAACATTATTTAGATAGATTATCCAATAATACAAGAATAATAGATGTTTCTAATAAAGGAATTACTTATTTACCAGATTTGTCTCGTTTTGGAGAATTGTATGAACTTAGATGTTGTAATAATTTTTTAACTGAATTACCACGTTTAAATCCCACATTGAGAATACTAAATTGTTCAAATAATGCATTAATGGAATTGCCAAAATTAAATGCAGGATTAGAAGAACTAAATTGTTCTAATAATAGGTTATCTGAATTACCTGATTTAGTGGTAAGTTTACAAAGAATAAATTGTTCAAATAATAAATTAGTAAAATTACCTACATTGAATATCATTGGATTATTTAATCGAAATTTAAGTGTATTATTATGTTCAAATAATGAACTAACAGAATTACCAGAATTAAACGAAAATTTAATAAAATTGGATTGTGATAATAATAAATTAACTAAGATTTCAAATTTAAATGTAAATTTACAAGAATTAAACTGCTCAAATAATAAGATAACCGAAATAGCGAGTTTAAATTTAAATTTACAAACATTAAATTGTTCAAACAATAGTTTGGAAAAATTGCCACCATTAAATGAAAGTTTAATTAAATTAAATTGCAGTAATAATAAAATAAATAAATTACCAGAATTCAATAATAATTTAGAAGTATTGATTTGCTGTAATAATAAATTAACTTTATTGCCAAAACTAAATGATAATTTAACAATATTACATTGTTTTATAAATGAAATAATAGAATTACCAAAAATAAACGATACATTAAAAGAATTAGACTGTAGATATAATAAATTACCTGAATTTATTGTTTCAAATTTTTTACTTGACAGTAAAAATATAAAAACAATAAATGTTTATTATTGTAAATTCCGAATCATGTGTTTAAAATATAAGGAGCATTTTAGAAGATGGTTATGGGAACGTGTTCGCCGTCCTAAAATAGAAAGAGAATTTCATCCTGATAAATTAATGGAAATGCTTAATTGTATGGAAAATGAAGATAATGAAGATGAATTTATGGATGTTATGGAAAAATGGTAAAAAATTGACAACTTTTTTATTTACATTGGAATAAGTATAATTTTATTCTAAGTAAAATTTCTTCAAAGATTTCATATCTTTCGCTTACAAAGTCTTCTTTCAGTTAATTCTGTATCTTCTCTCTCTCGCGCTCTACGCCCTCAATTAAACGTTTGTTTATACTCAAGAAAATGTCCTTCGCTAACACTTCTAACGCTACTGATTCTCAGTTAAACCTTTACCTTGGAGTTCTTCCAAAGAATGTGACCGTTGAAATGTTAAAAGACCTTATTGAAATGAAGTTTAATCTTGGCAAAGTCGACCATATCGACATTGTCGCAAAGAGAACCGACCATCGTTGGAACTCTGCGTTCATTTATTTCACTTCGTGGAAAAAAGAGGCAGAGCAAGTACACATTATTAACAAGAAGATTATTCGTGCGAATGACCCACGTGTTTATTGTGGTACTTCTTTCAAAGAAATATTGCTTAATACTAACTCCGTATCTGTTGAATGTAACTTGGATGGCGACATCCCGTTTATTCTAAAGTTTACTGTTAACAAGTCTCAACCGATTGTTACTAAGATGAATCGTGCTCAATTAGAGAACGAGATTCGTATTACGGAACAATCTATTCAAGAAGCTAATGCTAAGCTTGCAGCAATTCAAAGTGGTTTACCACTCCCTGAGCCTGCAACCGAAGAAGAAGTTTCTGAACCAGTAACAGACAATGACAAGTTTAGTCTGTTTATGCCTGCAGTTCCCAAGGAACTAATGAGCGATGTTACCCTTCGTACATTGCTGTCAAAAACCTATGCCATTGGAGAAGTAAAGCGTATTGATTATGCTCCAAACCCCAACAGTGCTGGTAAATTTCTTGCATTCATACACTTTCGTAGTTTAAATCTTCGTAATAAAAACGCGAAAAGTATTATTGATACAATTAATGAGAAGGGAAAGATAAGCCTGCCTTATTCTAATTATAAGAAAACAGGCTCCCAAGTGGCTGGTTTATTGTTTATCAAGAACAAAAAACCAATCGAAGATGCCAAAACCGATTTACGTGCCGAAGAATTAGAAAGTAATCTTGCTCGTTTGCAAGGTGAACTCAAGATATTAACTGACAAAATTAGTACTCTTGAAACAACACGTGAACTTACCTTCAAGTTGGAGAAAATGTCTATGTTAATGGATATTTGTGGTAATTGGCAATATGTGAATACCTGCGTATAAACTTAGCTATTTGAAAGCTAACTTTATACTGATTATTTATTTCAATATTATTTATTTCAATATTATTTATTTCATATATATATAACCTTTGTAATATAGTGTAACTTTTGTAATATAGTGTAGCTTTTGTAGTATAGTGTAGCTTTTGTAGTATAGTGTAGCTTTTGTATATTTGTAAGTTTGTATATAATAAAAATTATATATCGCAGTTCTGGTTAACTGACGTTATATAGTTTTTTTATTTTTCATAATAAAAATATATTATTAATATATATATATATTAAATACCTACATGTATGTCAGAAATAATAAAACAAAGTACATTAGATGACCCAGAGAATAGATTATATAAAATTATTCATGAGATTAAAAATATGCGTAAATTATCAAAAGAAACAATAGAAGAAATAAAACGAATGAATTGCGAAGAAAAAATGAAAATAATAGAAGTGTATAATGAAATGGTAAGTTATATAAATGAATTTATGTAATTTTTCATCAATCAAAATGTTTTATTTACTAATAATAAATAATACATTTTAAAAATGCCGACAAACACAGAAGAAGAAAAATCTTCTCAAGCAGAAAAAAAAGATAGTACAACAGAAACAGAAAACAAGTTAATAAGTGAAACCGATAAATCTATTTTTCCAATGAATTATTTTAGAGATAGAAAAGCATACATGAAAGAAGTTGAAATGAAATTAAATAATGAAATTGGGTATCGGTTTTGGAAGCGTTATATTAATGCCGCTTTTTGGAGTTATGTTTCTATGCCAATTAATCTTTCTATTACTATGATGACCGCTCTTTCTACTGGGCAAGCAACCACAAATAATCTTCTCCCAAAAGACTTATATGTAAATATTAGTTTAGCAACATTGGTGATGTCGGTTTTAAATACATATTTCCGACCTTATATTCAAATGACCAAAAATATGGAACTTATGAATAAATGGAATGAATTAGGTTGTCAATTTGAAGCTATCATTTATTCCGAAAATAAATATTTAGAGCATGTAGAACAACGTATTGCCAAATATGAAGAGTTAATGAAAGAAGTAAATGAATTAAAAAAAACCGAAACACTTGATACTCAGAATTTTTTAACAGATTCTATTTATTTTGGAATTCGTTCTGTTGGTTGGGGATTAAAAGACCGCGATAGTTGGCTTTCATTAGATGAATCATATAAAGCGGCAAATCATGAAAAACATAAAATTCACATTTCAACGCAAACCATAGACCCTTCTGCAGTATGCGTATCCATAAATCAACCAACAGAATATGAGCGTCATAATTCTGCCGATAATACTTTAGCTGATACGTCCGATATTTTGTTTCAAACCGCAGATTCCATCATAAATCCTGATAAAAAAGAAGTATTGACAAAATTAGTGAAATCTTCTGTAAATAATGTATTATCTTCTCCATTTCAAAAATCCAATCCATTAAAACTTGCTAAATATCGTTCTGTATATAAAGATGAAACAGTATAATATAAATATTGTAAAAAATTGATTTAATATTGTATTTATATTTTGAATGCAAAAGAAAACTAAACTTTCAAGCAAAAATGTATGAAATTGATTTAATTGTTAAACATGATATTGATTTTACTCAAGAAAATAAGAATTTCCATATATTATTATACGCAAGCGTAAATAATAAACAATATGAATGTATTCAAATGTATAATTTACCATTTATTCCAAATGAAGAAGATGAAGAATACTTATATCAGCTTGCAGAAGATGTAAATGAGGATGAATATATTGAAAAATATGATAAAATTAGAGATTACCCGTATGAATTAAATATCAGGTTTGTACCTCATGAAGAAGATAGATATATGATATCAGATTCTTATTTTGAGATGGATGTTGAAGACAACCCCGATGTAATTGGAGGATTGAGTGGTGTAATTTGTGACAAAATGAAAACATTATTAATGAACGATTTAAAAAAATATGACGATATTAATGAAAAAATTATTGATATTGATTATTTCACAGATTGTATATTTGACATGATTACAGATAATATTCGAGAAATAAATTCATGTCATTTTAATATAAATAAAAATAAAAAATATGTGAATGTATTTATGAAAAATACGTAAATTGCTGACATTACATAATTATTTTCACATAAATCTTTATTTTTTATATTCTTTTTGTAATATTCAAAAAATTGATTTCCTAAATAGTAATAAACATAACATAATAAACAAATATAGATTTATTTAATAATTCGTTACTCTCTTATTAAAAAATGGAAACCCGTATTAATCGCATGATTGCAACTTATCTTTCAGATATGAAAGAAACAATTAAAAAACAAATATTGGATTTGAATTTTTCTGAAAAAGAAAAAATGAATGAATTACTGGAAACAATAGTAGAATATCCTCGACTCATCCTTAATAAAGACGATTTCATTAAGAGAAAACGTGTTAAAAATTCTATTCCAGTAGTGAATCGGTGTATTGCACTCCGTGCAAATGGAGAACAGTGCACGCGCCGAAGGCGCGGGGATTGCGACTATTGCGGAACTCATTTTAAGAGTTCTCCCAATGGAATTGCAAATGAATATGATAAAGATATGCCTGAATTAGAGCCGTCATGTCGTCCAACAAGTGTTCAAATAAAAAATAAAAACCAGAAGTTGGAAGTATTTGCTGGAGATATTCAGGGATTAGTATATTATTTGGATAAACACGGTAATGTGTATAAGACAGAAGATATTTTACAGAATAAAGAAAATCCTGCTATTGTAGCAAAATATGTAGAGAAGGATGGAGTGTATACTATTCCTGAATGGGGATTAGTATGATGTATATTTTTGGAATAATTTTGCAAATAAATTAAATATTTTTAGAATAAATATAAACATAAAAAATAAGTAATTATATATTACTTACTTTTTTAACGCCATGGATTATTCAGAATTAACACATGAAAATGTGGGAGAATACGTTAATAAATTAGAAACAATGAAAACCACCATTGAAAATTTGGATAAATCGCAACATTTGGAAATTTTAAAAATATTGAAGAAAAATCCGAAAATAAAATTAAATGAAAATAAAAGCGGCGTTTATGTAAATTTGTCTTTTTTAGGAAAAGAATCCATTCAATCGATTGAACAATATTTACAGTATGTAAATGACCAACAGCTTAGCATTATGGAAGCGGAAAAACAAAAAGAAGAATTTAAACAAATATTTTTTGATAATAAAGATAATAAAGATAATGAGATATATAATATATCTTACGCATAGGTCTAACGCAACGTTCCAAATAAATAATTAAATTATTTTTAAAGTAATACTTTCCACTGTTAAATATGGTAAACGCTTCATCTTTATATGAAATCTTTTATGAGAATTATTCGCCTTCCATTACGGATGAATATTTGAAAAATTTAGAACAACATATGTTGACACAGTTTCCTTTACAAGAAGAGGAAGATATTATTCTTTCTCAAGAACCTCAAGAATTACAACATGAAGAGCCAATATTAAAGGTAGAAAACATATCAAAAGTAGAATTGAGTATTCCCTTAAAAAAGATAAATGAAACGATTATTCCAGAAACTAAAAATACTCTTTTTTGGTCGATTTTTATTGGTAATTATGGATATGAAGAATATTTAGCCGTTGGAGGGCGGTATTTAAATCATGAAATTAATGAAAAACAAAAAATCGTTGCAGCTTTTGCAAACAATAAGCGACTTAAAACATCGAATCATAAAATAACAAATGTGGCTATGCAAGAAATTATTGCGGATTTATCTGTCGTAAAAGATGAGGTGTACTCTAATTTAGTGGCATATAGTATTTTTTATGGAAAACATATTTATTTTTTGATGGAACATTCTTATTTAGAATTTTATCCCACAGAAGATAAAGATGCAATTAATGATGATATGTCCAATGTAATAGTTATCCAAATGCAACCCAAAACAAATCGTAAACAACGAATTTTTGGAGTCTTAATGAATTTGTCGAGAAATGAATTAAACCAATTATTAAGTACGCGTATAGCATTAGAACATTATAATAAACCATTGCGTGGCGTTTCTTCATATAAAAGTGGAGATTTAGATGAAATGTTTCATAAAGTTCAGTCTTTAGCTAATATTTCTACTGAAAAAATGAAGAAAGCGGATATTTACAATTATATAGCTGAAAGAATCATGTTGGATTATTCAACATAAGTGGATGGGTGGATTCTTTTGCTCATATTCATAACAAAAAATTGATAATAGTAAACATATATAGAATAATATATATAAATATATTATTCTATACAGTTATTTTAATAAAATGTCACAAAATTCGGACAAATCGTCGAAGAAACCCACTTCTCAAAGTGAATCTCAGGCACCTTCCCGAATTCGTTATGTTCCTCGTGCAAATACGGCGCCTTCGGCGCCCGCCGCCGAAGGCGGCACTAAGAAAGCCGATACAACAAATATTCATGAAGGAATTTTAAATATCGTTTGTGATTATTATCTAAATGTTCAACATAATTTTATTAAAAATGCAGAAAAAGAAGTTCCTGAATTAGAAGTAAGATTTCGTAAAAAACACAAAAAGGCAATTAATCGTATTGAATATAATCGCATCATTCAAACTTTGAAATCTGCTGGTTTTGTTCCAGAATCAGAAGGAGGAGTTCATATGATGCGCATTTATAGTGAATATACTGCACCTGACGGTAATACACGTATGTCTTCGACACGCGCAGAAATAATTGGTCTCGATATGATTCAAGAATATATGAATCATAACAGTATTGAGAAGTTAATCAATATGCCTTCTAATACCGCAACCAGTCCGAAAGTTTCATTTACGAAGAAAATTCCCGCCAATATGATGGAGACTTTTTCGAAACATGGCGCGACGATTGATGTGGTTGACCAGAATTTTCGTGTTTCTTATCAAAGTGAACAGAAATTTCACGCGAAAAGTGTATTAGCACGCGATATTATAAGTAAATGGACAGATTCGAAGAAAACATTTCGATTGATTAATCGCATCAAATTTAAGCACCCTGATTATCCCTTTTTCGTGGATTTGAGTGTTATTCGTAATTCAAAATTAGACGGAAAAGGAAACATGGTTCCAGAATATACTATTCAAGAATCGGGCGTTTTAAATGATGTCGAACATTATGAAGTAGAAATTGAATTTGATAATGCGAAGGCGCATGGAATGTGGTTTGCATTTGAAAAAGCATCTGCTGCAGAAATACGTACTAAAATACGGGAAATGTTTATTAATAAATTATATTTTGCAGTTCGCCTAATTATTGGAAGTATTCAAGATTCAAATTATCCCATTGGAAATGATGAACAATCCACTGTTTTACGTGAATATACTCATCTTCTCTTTGGAGCTGGAGGAAATCATAGAGCCGCGTTTATTGGCCCATCTTCTTATACGTTACAAATACATAATGTAGCAGAACAATCCGAAGAAAATCAAACGCCTAATATTCGAGAAGGATATAGTGTAACAGACAAAGCTGACGGTGAAAGACGAATGATGTATATTGGAAACAATGGACGTATTTATATGATTGATATGGCAATGAATATAACTTATACTGGCGCAATAACAAAAGAGAAAACTATATATAATACTCTTATTGATGGCGAATATATTAAGTACAATAAACAAGGAGCATTTATTAATTTATATGCCGCTTTTGATTTATATTATATTGCTGGAAAATCCGTAAGAGAATTGGAGTTTATGAAGAATGAAGATTCCCCTCAGGATGCAAAAGAAACAAAGTATAGATTGCTCATTTTAAGAAAATTAATTAATGAAATGATACAACCTGTTTCGGAAGTTGGAAATAAAACAGTATGTCATTTGAGAATTAAATGTAAGGATTTTGAAATTGCTTCTTCTACGAGAAGTATATTTGATTGTTGCATGAAAATATTAATTCGTGAAGAAGATGAGTTGTTTGAATACAATACAGACGGAATTATATTTACACCATTACGTTTCGGCGTAGGAGGTAATGCAGTTGGGTCTGCGGGGCCACTTAGTAAAGCCACGTGGGATTATTCATTCAAATGGAAACCTGCAGAATATAATACTGTGGATTTCTTGGTTCGTGTGAAGAAAAACAAAAAAACTCAAAAAGATGATATTATTACTGAATTTAACGAAATGACAAATACAAAACAATACAAAACACTTATTCTTCATTGCGGTTATGATGAAACAAAACATGGATATTTAAACCCCATGCAAGATATGTTGGATGGACGTTTTAATAATCCTCGAAGTTTAGAAGAACAAAAAGATAATTATAAACCTGTTCCATTTCAACCATCTAATCCTGCGGATAAGAATGCTTGTTATTGCAAGATTGAATTGACTTCTAACGGTAATATGCTCACGGAAGAAATGCAAAGTTTTAAAGAAAATAATATCGTTGAATTTCGGTATGACCTTACACAGAAAAAATGGATTCCCCTGCGTGTACGTTATGATAAAACAGCTGAATTGTTATCTGGAAAAGCGAACTATGGTAATGCATATCATGTGGCAGATAATAATTGGAATTCTATTCATAATCCTATTACAAGTGAAATGTTAAAAACGGGCGAAGGATTTGTTCCAATTAACATATTGGACGATGAAAACGTGTATTATGCCAATGTTTCAGAAGAAACCTCGACGCAATCATTGCGCGATTTCCACAATAGTATTAAGTATTTATTGCTTACTGGAATGTCTAAACGTGGTGATACACTGATTGATTATGCGGTTGGTAAAGCAGGTGATTTAGGAAAATGGATACAATCGAATCTTAAATTTGTATTTGGAATCGATGTGCATGATAATAATATTACATATCGCCTCGATGGCGCATGCGCACGTTATTTAAATATGCGCAAAAAAAATAATAAAATACCTGAAGCGGTATTCTTGACTGGAAATTCTATGAATAATATTCGGAATGGACAAGCATTCCTTTCGGATAAAAATAGAATGTTAACAAAAGCATTGTTTGGAGAAGGGTCTCGAGATAAACGCGTATTAGGCGATGTAGTATATCGCAATTATGGGGTTGGTGCAGAAGGATTTCAAATTAGTTCCTGTCAATTTGCCATCCATTATTTCTTTAAAAATGCGACCACATTGCATGGATTTCTTAGAAATGTAGCGGAATGTACTTGTTTAGGCGGGTACTTTATTGGTACATGTTATGATGGAAAAACTGTGTTTGATAAATTGCAAGACAGAAGTATAGATGATGGATGGTCTATTTATAAAGGAACTCGTCAAATATTTGGAATCAGAAAGAAGTATTCTGAAACTGGATTCCCAGATGATGAAATGGGTCTTGGATATCCAATTCAAGTATTTCAGGAATCTATTGGAAAAGAGTTCGAGGAATATTTAGTGAATTTCGAGTATTTAGTTCGTTTAATGGATAATTACGGATTTGTTATTCTTCCTAAAGATGAAGCCAGACAACATGGATTACCTGATGGAACAGCTATGTTTGAACAATTGTTCCAAGGAATACAAAAAGAAGTGGAAACAAATCCACAAAGTAAAAGACATTACCGAACTTCTCTAAATATGAGTAATGCTGAAAAATCTATTTCATTCTTAAACCGTTATTTTATATTTAAAAAGGTTCGTACTGTGAATACGGCGAAAATATACAAATTAATGGCTGGAGATGAAGCAGAAGAGAAGATGCCCGAAGAAGATGAAACGGGTATTCAGAAAGTAGTGAAGGATATCAAATCCGAATCTTCTAAATCCGCTTCTATTAGAAAGATTGACCATCCTAAATTAAATATTAATGAAATGGATGAAGATAGTTCGGATGAATCGGATTCTGAGGAAGAAGAAGGAGAAGATTTCCCCACTAAAGAAGGAATTAAAGTCGCAGTTATTATTCCATACCGTGATTTGAACCCACAACAAAAACGCGGGCAACATTTAGCGAAAATAACGAAAGAATTGCCTAAATTATTCGATAAATATATCGAAGAACATAAAGACCGCAAATTGGATTATGAGATTATTGTGGTTGAACAAAGCGATGATGGAAAAGCATTTAACCGTGGTAAATTATTAAATATTGGTTACGAAATAGCCATAAAAGAATACCATGCGAATGTATTTATATTCCATGATGTTGATTTAATACCATCGTATGATTTAATAGATTCTTACTTTAAGATTCCCGAAAATGGTCGACCCCTTCATATCGCTAAATTATGGGATAGATACAGTAGTAATCCTAAATATTTAGGCGGAATTGTTTCATTTGACGAATCCACATTTAGCAAAATAAATGGATTTCCTAATAATTTCTGGGGATGGGGCGGAGAAGACGACGAATTATATAATCGCGTCAATGAATTAGGATATACTCCCGTTGCGCCTAAACATGGTTCCATTACTGATTTAGAAGAAATGGGTATTCAAGAGAAAATGGAATATTTGAGAGAAAACCGCGATGAAAAGAATATGGTGAAATGGGAATTGTTGAAAGAACATAAAGCCACATGGAAGAAGAACGGATTGAATAGTTTAGTATTCGACGTTTTATCCGAAAAATCGATTGAGAAGAATACTCACAAAATAACGGTGAATGTGACTAAAGAAGATAAAGTCCATGAAGACCATAATGTGGTTGTTAGTACATTTGGTGAAAAGACGGGTTCAAGAAGTAAATTGGATGGAATGATTCATAAAATATTTAAGTTCATGAGTTCAAAAGAAAAAGAAGAAATTCGCGATATGGTGATTGAAGCCAAGAAAACACCTTCTAAAATGAATCGTATCTTGACAAATATTTCGAGTATGGTGAAAAAAGCCATGATTCTTAAGAAAGTAACCAAAGATGAAGGACGCCAAACATTTATTGCTTCCAAATTAGCGGATTATATGAAAAAAGAATTGAAAGTGAACTTCTCTGATTCTACTACAATAGTTGATATTGGAGGTGGAAACGGCGATGTATTGCATGAATTAAATGTGGTTTTAGGAAAAGAAAGAGTAAACATTCCTAAAGAAAATTTAATATGCGTGGAAACAAAAACGGATTGGGGAGAAGAATATCCTTTCAGTAATAAAGATATTTCCTATGTATTCTGGAATAATAATTCCATTAAAGTGGATACAGGAAGTGCGGATGTAATTTTGTGTATGGTATCTCTCCATCATATGAAAGACAAGACATTGGTAAATACGTTGAATGAGATTCATAGAATCTTGAAACCGAATGGTGTTTTGTTAATAAAAGAACATGATGCGAATACTGAGAGCCGACCTTATATTGAATGGGAACATCATCTTTATCATATTGTTGATGCAGGATATGAACACAAGCTCATTAATCCTGATGAATATTTACATCATAATATTGATAATTATAAGCCAAAAGAAGAATGGCAGAAGATGATAACAGATGAAGGATTCCGTTTTGTGGATAGAAAGGATAGATTATTGAATGGTAGATTTGTTGCAAATGAAGATAATGCGTCCAATATGTATTGGGATGCTTATGTGAAGATATGAGCTCAAAGACTTATTTAAATATTTGTGTAAAAACATAAAAAGATAAATATATATTTTTTTATGTAATAGAAATGGAAGAATGCGATATTTGCGGAAGAAAATGCGATGGTGTTCATCGTGTTAGAGCGAATAATAAGGAAATAGAAATACAGAAGATGGTAAATGTTCTTTTGAGCTACGATGAAGCCACAGTGGATGAGGTAATACGGCGTATTTATGAGAAACGCAATGTGAAAAAATAAAAAACAAGGTATGATTATTTTTATCATAGTTATATTGCAATATAACTATGTATGCATATTGATAACCTTTATTCACCTGACAATTTATTGTCAGGTGAATCGACTAATTTTGCTTTGCAAAATTAGTCTTAAAGGTATACCCTATTCTATCTGTCTGATACACCCGTGTATCAGACCAGTAGAACAGAG